>Ga0209829_10000198_pt1 | contig 55626 bp, 38 predicted proteins | sample C_140205_EF_Meta_FD_187311 | JGI IMG/M metagenome (GOLD analysis project Ga0209829, IMG submission 187311) | Freshwater microbial communities from Lake Croche, Canada to study carbon cycling - C_140205_EF_MetaG (SPAdes) (version 2) | ecosystem: Environmental > Aquatic > Freshwater > Lake...
CGCACTCTCAAATAGCACCCTGATTCAATTCCCGCTCCCGAATGCCTCGAGCACTTAAATCTGACAGCTCGGGTTCTATCCAAAAAAATGGCGGAGGAGGAGGGATTCGAACCCCCGGTGAGGTTGCCCCCACGTCTGATTTCAAGTCAGGTGCCTTAAACCAACTCAGCCACTCCTCCGAGTGGAAACCTATCGCTGCTCAAACTGATGAGTGGCAGCTGGACGTCAATCGCAGAGGTTCACCGGTCGCCGCCACTTCGGATCGGAGTACAGGGTCGGTTTGGCTGGAGGCGGACGAACGTTTTGGCTAGGCGAAAACCATTCTGCGCTCGGCGTCGGTTAGCTCGCGCCATCGTGCCGGAGGAAGTTCTGCGAGCGGAAAGTCGCCGATACGGGCTCGGATTAAGCGAAGCGTCGGGTGACCCAAAGCGGCGGTCATGCGCCGCACTTGACGATTCTTGCCTTCGGTGAGTTCGAGCACCAGCCACGTGTCGGGAATGTTTTTCCGCACGCGGATTGGCGGATTGCGGGGAAGAATTGCATGGGCCGATTCAAGGATGCGAGCGGCGCACGGCAGTGTGCAGTAGTCGTCGATCGCTATTCCTCCGCGTGAAAGTTGCGCCAGTGCTTCTCCGGTGGGCACGCCTTCAACTTGGGCCCAATACTCGCGGCGGTGGGCGTATTTCGGATCGAGGAGCTGATGGTTCAGGCCGGGTTCATCACTGAGGAGGAGCAGGCCTTCGGAATCAGCATCGAGCCGTCCGAGCGCGTAGACTCCGCGGGGTAGACCAAAGTCTGCGAGCGTGCGCCAACGCGATCCCAGTTCAGGAGTAAACTGCGAGAGAACGCCGTATGGTTTGTGGAGGGCGAGGAGCAAGCGACGGGGGATAGGGAGGCGCTGGTGCCGCGGCGGGTCAATGCGAACGGGGTGGTGGATTCCGACGATTCAGGCTTGGCGTCGATCTGGGCTGCTGGGAGAAGTGTCCTTTCACCTATGCCGAACAACTCCAATTTCTTTGCGTGCATCATGGCTGGCGGCAGCGGCGAACGTTTTTGGCCGATGAGCCGGGCGCAAACCCCGAAGCATCTCCTGAAGCTATTGTCGGAACGAACTCTGGTAGAGGAAACCGTGCGGCGTCTCGGTGCAGCGGTGCCGGCAGAAAACATCTTTGTACTGACGAATGAAGTGCAATTGGCCGGGACGCGGGCGGCTCTGGCGGGTCTGTTGCCGGCGGCGCAGATTGTGGCGGAGCCGGCCAAGCGCGACACGGCACCGGCCGCCGCACTCGCGACGGCGATGGTGCGCGCTCGAGGAGGCGAAGCGGCCACGTTGGCGCTGTTGCCCGCTGATGCGTTTATCGCGGATGCGACGACTTGTGCGCTGCAACTGAACGCGGCTTTGACGCGGGCGGCGGAGGTGGGGTCGATCATGACGATCGCGATCAAGCCGGATCATGCCGCGACGGGATTTGGCTACCTTGAAATGGGTGAGGAGCGGGTGAGCGGTCCGACGGGGACCGTGCGGCAGGTAAAACGCTTTGTGGAAAAGCCGGATGCGGTGACTGCCCAGCGCTATGTCGAGAGCGGAAACTTTGCCTGGAATGCGGGGATGTTTTTTTGGCGGGTGGGGACCTTTGTGGCCGAGGCCGAGCGCAATGCGCCGGAGTTGGCTCAGTTCATCCGGGAGTTTCCGCCGGGAGATTTTTCCACATTTCTCGCGTCGCGGTTTCCGCAGTTGCCGAAAATCTCAGTCGATTATGCCATCATGGAGAAAGCGCAGGTGGTGGAGACGTTGTTGGCGAAGTTCGATTGGGACGACGTTGGACTGTGGACGGCGTTGCCCAAACATTTGAAGACCGACGCAGCCGGCAACGCTACGCGCGGACCAGTCGTCGTGGATGGGGCGAGCAACAATATCGCGATCAGCAATGGGCGCACGATTGCCCTGTGCGGAGTCAAAGATCTCGTCGTGGTCGAAACGGCCGACGCGATTTTGGTGTGCCACCGCGATGCCGTGCAGGACATCAAAAAAATCGTGCAGCAGTTGCCCAAGGAACTGCGGTAGTCCGGCGTTGGCCGAGGGCTACGCTTGGGCTCGGGGCGCTTGGCCGAAGCGGCCGAAACGGAGGGCGAGCGTGGGCAGGACCAGCAGGTTCAGCGCGGTCGAGGTGGCGAGGCCACCGAGAATCACGAGCGCCATCGGCCCCTCGATTTCACAGCCGGCCTCGCCGCTTTGCAGCGCGAGCGGCAGGAGCCCGAGCCCGGTCACGGTTGCGGTCATCAGGATGGGCACGAGGCGTTCGGAGGCAGCCCGGGTCGCGGTGGCAAGATTCCAAGGCAAGTGATCTTCGTTTACGAGGTGTTCGCAATGGGAGAGGAGCATGATCGCGTTGCGGGTGGTGACGCCGAAGAGCGTGACGAAACCGACGAGCGAACCCATGTTGAGCGAACCGGCGCTCTCGGAGCCAAAGATTTTTGCACCGTAAATCACGAGGACGCCACCGGCGAGGGCGAAGGGGAGATTGACGAGAATGATGAGCAGATTGCGCCAATGGCCGAGGACGACGGCGAGCAGCAGCAAGATGCCGACGCCGGCGATTGCCGAGTGCAGGAGGAGTTCGCGGGTGGCGGCGGTCTGCGCTTCGGCAGCACCGGCAAATTCAAGGTAGACGCCTTTGGGCAACGGGACTTTTTCCGCGATGATGCGACGGGCGTCGGCGACGAAAGACTGCACATCACGGGTGGGATGACAGGTTACAGTTTGGCGGCGGCGGGCGCCGTCGTGGAGAATGGAGAATCGGCCGGTGCTGCGGTAGATGTCGGCGACGGCGCGGAGCGGGACGCGTTGACCGTTTGGTGCCGCCAAGAGGAGTGCGCCGATGTCTTCGGGGTTGCGCTTGCTCGCGCCGTCCAACGTGACGGCAACGTCGTTGACTTCGTTTTCGCGAAAAATCTGAGCCACAACGGTTCCTTGATAGGCGGTCTCGATGGTTTCCAATACGTCGACGGGACGGAGTCCGAAGGCCGAGAGTGCGGCCGGTCGCAACCGGACGGCCATCCGCGGTGCACCCGGCGGGGACTTGACCCCGACTTCGGCCGCGCCGGGGACGCTCTCGAGGGCTTTGGCGACATCGGCCGCCTTGGCGTCGAGGTCGTCGAGGTTTTCACCGTAGAGATTGACGACGACCGGGGAGGTTTCGCCGCTGATACTTTCGCCGATGCGGTCGCCGAGGAAGGTGAGAATCTCAAATTGGATGCCGGGAGTTTCCTTCAGCACGGCGCGAATTTCACGGGATACGCCCTCTTCCTCTTCGGCGGAGAGGGGCTTGAGTTCGACGTGAAATTCGCTCTTGTGCGGGCCCCAGGTGTCCTCGCCGAGTTCGGCCCGGCCGATCTGTTGTTCGACGGTGGCGATGTGGGGATTTTTCAGGAGAGCCTCGGAGATCTGCCGACCGATGCGGAGCGATTCGGTCAGGGACGTGCCGGGCGCGGTGGATACGCCGAGCACGAAGTGGCCCTCCCGGAACTCCGGGAGGAATTGTCCGCCGAGCGACGAGAGGCGCGACAACGACGCGACGACAAAAAAGGCAACGCCGAGGACCACGGGCCACGGGTGTCGGGCGACGACACCGAGCAGCCGTTCGTAGAGTTTGCGCAGAAATGACTGGAGCTTCGGCGGGGAGGTATCGTTGGTGCCGCGCGAGAAAAACACGAGGGTGAGCGCGGGGGTGACGGTAAGGGCCACCGCGAGGGACGCGAGGATCGCGAAGATGTAGGTCTTGGCGAGCGGTGCGAAAAAGCTGCCTTGGAGGCCGGTGAGGGTGAGCACCGGGAGAAAGACGAGGGCGACGATAAAGGTGGCGTAGACGACGGCGCTGCGGACCTCAAGCGACGCGGAGAGAATTACGGCCACGAGCGGCCGCGGCGCGGCAAGCGTTTGATTTTCCCGGAGACGACGCACGATGTTTTCCACATCGATGATCGCGTCGTCGACGACCTCACCGATCGCGATGGCGAGACCGCCGAGGGTGATGGTGTTGAGAGTGACGCCGAGGCGGTCCATCACGATTACAGCGGCAAGGAGCGAAAGGGGGATCGCGGAAAGTGAAATTAACGCGGTGCGGACGTGACCGAGGAAGACGAAGAGCACGATGGCTACGAGGCCGGCGCCGAGCAGCAGCGAATTGCGGATATGATGCAGCGAGGACTCGATAAAGGAAGCGGGGCGGTGCAGACGAGGAAACAGCGTGATGTCCTCGCGGGTGAATAACGGCTGCAGATCGGCGAGCGCGGCTTCGAGGAGGCGGGTAACCTCCATGGTGTTAGCACCGTATTGGGATTTGAGGGTGAGCAGCACGCCGGGTTTACCCATCACGAGGGCGTCGCCGAGTTTCGGCACCGCACCATAGGTAACGGTGGCGACGTCGCGCAGCCGCACGGGAGCGCCCCCGGGGGCGGTGACAACGGTGACGTTGCCGAAATCCTCCGGGGTCAGAAGTTGGCCGTCGGATTGGATGACGATGCGCTGATTGGCCGTCTCAAGGAATCCGCCGCCACGGATGCCGGTGGACGCGCGCGCGGCGGTGAGCACGTCGGTCAGGGTGAGACCACGGGCGATCAGTTGCTCGGGGTGGACCTGGATTTGCAACTGACGCACCTCGCCGCCGAACACACTGCAACCGGCGACGCCTGGCACCGCGAGAAGACGTGGCTTGAGCGTCCAGTCGGCGAACGTGCGCAGCTCCATCGGGGAGAGCTTTTCGGCGAGCAGACCGACCTTCAGCAGATCCATCGTCGAAGAGACGAGCGGTGACATTTTGGGCGGCTTGACGCCGACGGGAAGCTGGCTGGCGACCTCGCCGAGTTTTTCCCCGAGCATTTGGCGCGCGACTTGGATGTCGGTGCCAGCCTTGAAGACCAGCGTAATGACGGAGAGGCCTTGGATCGTCTCGGAGCGGAGGGATTCCTGACTGCCGAGGCCGTTGATCGCATTTTCGATGGGGCGGGTGACGAGGGTCTCGACCTGTTCGGGCGCGAGGCCGGGCGCTTCCGTTTGCACCGTGACCTGGGGCGGGACGAACTCGGGGAATACGTCCAGCTTCGCGTGGGCGGCCACCCAGACGCCGTAGGCGACGAGGAGACACGCGAGCGAAAGGACGATGCCGCGGAAGCGCAGCGAGAACTGGACGATGGCTTGCAGCATGGCGGTCAGCTCTCGCCGGCGGCGCCTCCGGCCTGGAGTTCGGCGGAGAGCAGTTGTTGGGCGCCGGTGGTGAGGACCTGGTGCGCATCGTCGGTGACGCCGGTGATGGCGACGCCGTCCCCGAGGCTGCGGCCGAGAACGACGAGTTTGCGTTCAAACGTATCTTCTTCCTCGAGGACGTAGAGCCAGGTGCTGCCTTCGTGATAAAGAATGGCCGAGCGAGGGACGACGACCGTCGTCACGTTTTCTCCGATACCGGGGAGCGTGACGCGCAGGGCGGCGCCGGTGGCGAGCGTGTGGCCGGGCACGAGCGCGAGATAGCTCGTGCCTTGAAATTGAAGATCGGAAACGGGGGAGGGGCCGAGGACTTCCGCGTCGAGCATTTCGGTTCCGCCGAGCAGGCCTACCTGGATATTTTTCAATGCGGATGCGGGAGTGTCACCGGGCAACACGTCGACGCGGAGAAGCGTGGTCTCATGGTCGAGGGCGCCCGCAGCGAAGAGCGACGGGGAAACGTCGGCGAGCCGGCGTCCCCAGGTGGCGATTAGCCGGGCGCGAGTGGCGGCGGCGGCGGTGCGATCGCGGGCCAGCGCAGCCGAGGCGGTCTCGACGGATTGGGCGGAGGTGTTGACGTCCGCCGCGAAGAGTTTTTCCAAGCGGGCAAGCTCCCGCGCCGATGCGTCGACGGCAAGGCGGGCGGTCTCGGCTTCGGCGGAGAGTGTAATGAAGGGAGCGGGATCAAGCACGCGGCCGTAGGCGTTGATTTCTGGCGACAGCGTCGCGGTGGTGGGCTTGGCGAGCACCATCCCGAGGGCGGTGCGTTTAGGCGGTGGGACGTGAAGAGGGTTTTCCTTGGGCTTGGCCACCGGGGCAGACGCAGCGTCGGCCTTGGCGTTCTCGGGACTGGACGGGGAGTGCTGAACGAGCCAGGTCGCAACGACTCCGATGGTGAGACCGGCCAACAGGCTCGGCAGAATTTTTTTCATGGCGAGGGGAGGGCGTGAGGGCGCGCGGAATCAGCGAGCGCGGAGAGATGAGGAAACGGAAGTTGGAGTGCGTCCTCGAGCTGGCCCGAAGCGAGGGTGAGGGCGAAGGTGGACTCGAGCGCGGCGGTCTCGGCGGCGGTTTGCTCGAGGAGGGACGTCTGGAGTTCGAGTTGGTCGGACGAGCCGAGTTCGAAACGCCGACGCGCGGCGTCGGCTTGGCGGTGGAGTTCGGCGGCGAGTTGCGCAGCTTGTTCGGATTGTCGGCGGGCGGAGGTTTGGGCGGCGACGGCCAGATCCACGGCGGCAATTGCCTGCGATTGAACGGCGGAGAATTGCGCGGCGGCTTCGGCGCGACGAGCAGCGGCCTCGGCCACCGGGCCCTCGTTGCGATGGAACAACGGAAGCTCGAAGGTGAGCGCCAAGCTCCACTTGTTGGTGCCTTGATCCCACTGGTAGCCGGGGCCGAGGTGGACGTCCGGTTGGCGCCTTTCGACTTCGAGCTGCAGTGAAGTTTGGACGGATTGGTAGTGAGCGAGCGCAGCGAGGACATCGGCGCGCGACCGCAGTGACTGCCGCCGGGCTTCCGCGAGGGCGGCCGGGAGCAGGGGAGCGGACGCTGGAGGTAGCGGCAGCGTGATGCCGTCGAGCGCGGCAGCGGGAAGTCCAAGGCCAATGGCAACGCGGATCCGGGCGGCGGCAGTTTGGCTGCGGGCCTCGGCGAGCGCCGTCTCGAGTTTGATCACGGCGGTGCGGGCTGCGGCCAGTTCGGACACCGCGGCGCGTCCGGCGGCGACGCGCGCTTGGAGCAACGTGAGAATTTTTTGTTGGATGGCTGCCTGCGGAAGAAGGAGTTGTTCGCGCTGCGTCGAGGCGGCTGCCTCGTAGAGCGCGCGGCGCAAATCAGTGCGAACCTGCCAAGCGGCCGAGACGACGGTCAGTTGCGCAGCTTCGGATTCGGCCGTCGCGACGGCTGCCTGATGAACGCGTTTGGCGGAGGTCGGGAACAGGAAATCGAAATTGATCGAGGGAAACCAGGGGGAGAGGCCAGGTTCGCGGGAGGAGTTAAACCCGGGGACGAGAGAGATCGTCGGATTGGGGCGTGCCTGGGCGGTCTGCAACGCGGCCCGCGTGGTGGCCCATTGGGCCCGCGCGACTGCGAGCGACGGGTGATAATAGAACGCGACCCAAGCGAGTGATTCAAAGTCCCACGTTTCAGGCGCCCGGCTGGTGTTTTCAACGAGGAATCTTCGGAGCGCGGGGTCAAGGAGCGAACGGGCTTCGTGGGCGGCGGCGACGGATTCGGCGGAGAGCGGGGCCGACGGGAAAGTTGGAAGGGATGGATGTGCGCAGGCCCCGAAGAGGAGCGCGAGAGCGGAGACGGGCGCGACGGGAATTTTCACTCGGCGGGACGCTTATTGCAGGCCGACGACGACGACTTGAAAGGAGTCCGGCAGAACCGGGGCTTTGGGCTTGGGGCCACCTTTGACGGGGGCGGGCTTGGGGCCGAATTTCGGGGCGGCCGTCACCACGCGCCCGGTTTTTGCATCGAGGGCAATGGTCTTGCAACCGACTTCCGTCTTCACGGTTTGGCGAGGCGTGTATTTGTCCGGAGTGTCCTGCTGAATAATCGTGATCGTGCCGTCGGGATTGGACGTGAAGATGCGGGAGGTCTTCGGATCGAAGACGAGCCCGTCGGGATCTTCGCCGCTAACCACCGTGGTGATGAGTTTGCCGGTGTCGCTGTCGAGGACGACCACCTTGTTGTTGGCGCAGGCGGAAAAGAGGCGATGGTGGACGGAATCGACCGCGAGGCCGGTGCCACCTTCGCCGGGGGCGGCGGACCAGAGTGCCTTGGGTTTCAGGGTTTTGGTGTCGAACACCGCGACGGCGCTCTTGTCCTCGACGTTGACGTAACCTTGGCCACGGCCGTCGAAATCAATGCCTTCCAGTTTCCCCTCGACGGGGATCGTGCCGACGATCTCGCCGGAAGCGGGATCGATCACGGTGATGCCGCCGCCACCGTGGTTGCCCGCATAGATGCGGTTTGAGGCGGGGTCGAATTCGATGGCATCGGGGTTGGAGCCGGTAGATTTGATCTGCCGGAGGGTCGCAAATGTTTTCAGGTCAAACATCGTGATGACGTCGTCGATACCGCTGCTGGCGAAACCATGTCCGGCGGCGGATGCGAGGGCGACGCCGTGGGCACGGGTGGCGGGTCCGACCTGGCCGATCTTTTGGCCGGAGTCGGCATCGAGGACGTCGAAATGTTTGCCATTCGAGACATAGAGCCGGCGGGCGGCGGGATCGACGCGGAGGTAGTCGTAGTAGCCGGTGTCACCGCCGACTTTAAACCGGGCGACGACCTGGTAGTCTTCGGCGGCGTGGAGCGAGGCGCCTGCGCCGAGGGCGAGCAGGCCGGCAATAACAAGTGAACGCGAACGGTGGGGGAGTGTGGCGGGCATGCGGAGCGAGGGGGAGGTGGGCGGGGCGTTGGAGAGAGTGACACATTTCCCATGACGGGAAGATTACGCCGAGGCGAGGGGAACGATTTCGGGAAATGGGAGCAAGAAAAAGGCCCGCCTCACGGGGTCGTGGGCGGGCCAGCAAAGTTCGTCTCACTCCGGGCGTAAAACGGCGGAGTGGTTTAGCGTCCGGATTTCGCGGCCTTTTGGCGGGCGGCGTTGTTGAGAATGCGCTTGCGGAGACGCAGACTCTTGGGCGTGACCTCGACGAGTTCGTCGGCGGCGATGTATTCGATCGCGCGTTCGAGTGAGAGTTTCGACGCCGGCGTGAGGCCGGTGGCGACGCCCGAACCTTGGGAACGGAAGTTGGTGAGGGCCTTTTCGCGAACGGCGTTGCATGCGATGTCTTCGTTGCGGGGATTCTCGCCGACGATCATGCCTTCGTAGACTTGCTCGCCCGGGCTCACGAAGAGCTTGCCGCGTTCCTGCACCATCACGAGGGCGTAGGAGGTGGTCTCGCCGGCTTCGGTGGCGATGAGGGTACCGGTGATGCGGGTGAGCACTTCGCCCGCGAAGGGGCCGTATTCTTTGAAGAGATGGCTGAGGACGCCGCGGCCGCTGGTGGCGTTGACGACATCGATTTCCATGCCGATCAAACCGCGCGTGGTGATCGTGGCCTCGATCATGGTCGTGTGCGGGAGCTTCTCCATGTTGGTGAGAAGGCCTTTGCGATTGGCGAGATTTTGCATGATCGAACCGACGCACTCGTCAGGCACTTCGATCCAGACGGTCTCGTAAGGTTCGTGGCGGTGGCCGTCGACAATTTTCTCGATCACGGTCGGACGGGAGACGAGCATTTCGAATCCTTCGCGACGCATCGTCTCGACGAGCACGGCGACTTGCATGGCGCCACGGGCCTTGACGTTGAAAATGCCGGCCTTGTCGGAGTCTTCGATGTAGATCGAGACGTTCGTCTTGAGTTCGCGCATGAGGCGCTCGCGAAGCTGACGGGAGGTGACGAGCTTGCCTTCCTGTCCGACGAGTGGGCCATCGTTGACGCAGAACTGCATCTCGAGGGTGGGTGGGTCGATTTGGGTGAAGGGCAACGCGTGGCCGGCTTCGTCGGCGGTGAGAGTGTCACCAATGTCGACGTCTTCGAAACCAGAGATGCCCACGATATTGCCGGCGACGGCGGTTTCCGTTTCGCGGGTACCGAGACCGGTGAACTCGAAGACCTTGGTGATCTTGGCCCGGATGCGCTTGTGGTCGGAGTGACGCACAACGAAGACGGTTTCACCGATCTTGGCGACGCCGCCGAGGATCTTGCCGACGGCAATACGGCCGACGTAGTCGCTCCAGTCGATGTTCGAAACAAGCATGTGAAACGGCTCGTTCGGTTTCGCGAATGGGGGTGGGATGTGATCGAGAATCGTCTGGAAGAGCGGGGCCATGTCCTTCTTCTCTTCGCCGAGGTGGTACATCATGTAGCCGTCGCGGCCGGAGCCGTAAACGACCGGCGCGTCGAACTGTTCTTCGGTGGCGTTGAGCTCCATGAGGAGTTCGAGCACCTTGTCATACATCTTGGCGGGCTCGGCGTTTTCGCGGTCGATCTTGTTGATGACGATCACGACTTTGAGGCCATGGGCGAGGGCTTTGCGGAGCACGAAACGGGTTTGAGCCTGAGGACCATCGTAAGCGTCGATCACGAGGAGAACTCCGTCGACCATGCGGAGGGCGCGCTCGACCTCGCCGCCGAAGTCGGCGTGGCCCGGGGTGTCGACGATGTTGACGATTTTTTCCTTCCAGTGAACGGAGGTATTCTTGGCCTTGATCGTGATGCCCTTTTCTTTTTCGAGGTCCATGGAATCCATGGCGCGCACTTGGACGGCCTGATTGGCGCGATAGACACCGCCTTCCTTGAGAAGTTGGTCGACGAGGGTGGTTTTGCCATGGTCGACGTGGGCGATAATGGCGATGTTACGGATGCTCTGGTTCATGGGCACGAGGCTTGATTGATCGGTGGAAAAGAGACGAACGTGCGGAGCGCGAGCGTCGAATGCAAGGCCGAAGGCGGAACCGCGCCAGGTTACGGTATTTGGCACACAGACGTCGCAAATCAAGCGGGCGCCGGACGGCAGTAACTATCGGACCAATGCGAAGTAAGAGGTGTAGAAGCCGATCCAAGCGTAAACGTGAACGCGGAAGAGAAACGCTGCGGGACGGTTGCGAAGAGCGCGGGCGAGCAACCAAGCAGCTGACATGGTCAGTGAAAATCGGGCGAGGAGGGAGGCGGCGGCGACGGCGAGGAACGGAGCAAGCGCGATGTTCTGCGCCCCAGCATGGACGGCGTAAATTTTGAGTGGTTGGCCGATGGCCGCGCCGGTGGCCAGGGCACTGAGGCCATTGAGGTGGAGACTTTGTGCCGTGCGGACGATGAGATCGCGCGAAATGCCGGGGATCCAATCGAACGCGTTGAGGAGAACTTGGGTGTGGCCTTCACGTGCCGCGAACCAAAGAGCCGTTCCTCCGAGCACCGCTCCAACGGTGGCCCAAAGGCCGGCAATGAGTGCCCGTCGGAAATCGCGGAGGGCCAGGTGCGTGAGGAGCGCGTCTGGCACGACGAAGAAGAAGGTGGCATCCGCGAGTCCCCAGATGAACGGCAGGCAGGCGCAGAAAAAGGCGGAAGACTTGCTCGATGAGTCATCGGTCATGCGTGAAGGGCCTTCCGATTCATTCGATGGAAGGCGGTCCACGGATACGGCTGCGACCTAAAGTGAACTCGCGCGGGGTGACGAATGGGCAGAATGGAAATCACCCGAGAGTCAGGTGGGAAGACGACGGATGAAATCACGGCGTGAATTTCCGCTCGCTGAACCAGTAAAGAAGTTGATCGCCCCAGGGAGGGGCGGGTTTGCTGGGGCGGCCGAGACCGAGACCGTGCGAACCTTTTTCGTAGATATGAACCGAGGGGAACCCGCCGGCCTGTCGGAGCGCGGCAGCGAACAGCAGGGTGTTTTCAACGGGCACGGCCTTGTCTTCGACGGTGTGCCAGAGGAAACAGGGCGGGGTGTCCTTAGTTACTTGGAGTTCATTCGAGAGGAGCTTCACCAGCTCAGGTTCGGGGGTTGCACCGAGTAGATTTTTCTTGGAGCCGGCGTGGGTGAATTCGCCGAGCGAGATGACAGCGTAGCACAAAACACCGAGGTCGGGACGGGAACTTTCGCGTTCGATGGGGTCGGGATCGCTGGGTTTGCCGGCGTCAAAATGAGTCACGATCGTGGAGGCGAGGTGACCGCCGGCCGAGGAACCGATCACGCCGATGCGCGCGGGATCGCGGCCGTCGCGTTTGGCAAAGGCGCGAATCATGCGAACGGCGCGTGCGGCGTCATTGAGCATGACGGGGTGGCGGTAGCCATTGGAGCCGAGGCGATATTTTAGGACGTAGGCGGAAATGCCGTGGGCTGCCAAGAATTCGGCGTAGCCGGTGCCTTCGTGTTCCGCGAGGCCACCGTAGCCGCCACCGGGGAAGATCACCATGGAGGCGCCGGTATCCTTGGCCTTGTCGGCGAGGAAGGGCGTAAGCGTCGGGATATCTTGGGGACGCTGGCCGAGGGCGCCGGGAGCGTCGCCCGCCCAGAGGCGAATCGGGCCCATCATGAGCGGATAGGGCGTGGGCGCGGGGGCGGCGGGCGCGGCACTGCTGGTAGCGGCGACTGGCTTGGCTGCGGTAGAGGTTGGTGGCGTAGTGCAGGCACTCAGGAGACCGATCGCCAAGGCGGCGGCGGTTTGGCAGTAGAGGCGGAGAAAGAGCATGAGGAAAAAATGCAGTGAAGACGCGGGAGTTTCGAAACGTTTTTTGGGCTTGGCAGTGGAAGCGTTTCCGCAGCGGATGGGAATGCGAAAAAATAAGGCTGCGAGACCTTGCGGTTTCTGGGCCAAATCTGGGGGTGGGTGCTCGTCACGCGCTCTTTTCCGTTGGCACAGGCTTCGACGCGCTCGCTTTTGCCGGCGGCGTTCCTCCCAACGCCACTCCCCGCGGCAGGCGGAGATTTCGGTCACATGGGGGGCCGTCATGACCGTTGCCGGTCGGGATTTTATCGAGTGAGGCCACTGTTACCGGTTCGGTCGTTGCCTCTCGGAAGCGGCGCGCCGGACGTGGTGCGGACACGTCTGCCATACCAAGTGCTCGCGTTGGCACGGCTGCCACGGGGAAGGCACCAACTGGTGGCTGGCCGTTGGCCCTGCGTTACGAGTCTGACCTAGCCGTGCTCTCAGTGGCGCCGTTCAGGCTGCTGCGCAGCGACTGTTCTATCGGGGAACAAGCGAGAAGGTATGCGGCGGGAGACAGAACTTAAGGTTGGGTTTTGCACGATCGGCTCACCGGGCGGAGCGGTGCATGATTTGGGCACAATTGGGCTCACCGGTTATTCACCGGGCTTGCCAAGGGAAAGCCGCTGGAAACGCTCTCCGCCCCATTCTCCATGTCGCCGCGTGATCTGCCCATTTATGAACTCGAGTCTGCCGTGGTCGCCTCACTGCGCACGCAGGGACGGTTGATTGTGCAGGCGCCAACGGGCTCGGGGAAATCGACGCAGATTCCGCAAATGTTGCTGCGGCACGGGCTGCTCGATTTGCTCGGTGGTCGGGCGGTGAAGGGTGAGGTCGTCGTATTGCAGCCGCGACGGCTCGCGGCGCGGATGCTCGCGAAACGCGTGGCGGAGGAAGTCGGCACGAATTTGGGTGATATAGTGGGCTACCAGATACGCTTGGAATCTCGGGTCAGCGAGCGAACGCGCATCCGGTTTGTGACGGAGGGGATACTGCTGCGGCAGATGTCGTTTGACTCCTCACTGCGCGGCGTGAGTGCACTCGTCTTCGACGAGTTTCACGAGCGGCATCTTTACGGGGACATCTCGTTGGCGCGGGCGGTGCAACTGCAACTGACCACGCGGCCGGATCTCAAGATTGTCGTGATGTCGGCGACGCTCGATGCGGGGATGTTAAAGAGTTACCTTGCGCCATGCGAGGTGTTGGTGTCTCAGGGGCGGAGTTATCCAGTGCGCATCGAGTATTTGCCGAAGACCGTGAATTTTGAAAACGACGCGATGTGGGACGTCGCGGCGGCAGAGTGCGAGCGAGTGGCGGCCGCTTCGGCGAGCGGTGATCTGTTGGTCTTCATGCCCGGCGCGTTTGAAATCAACCGGACGGTGCAGGCGATCCAAGGCACACGTGGGCTGCGGGATTTCGTGTGCTATCCACTGCACGGGGAACTGCCGCCCGAGCAGCAGGACCGCGCAGTGGCGCGCTATGAGACGCGCAAAATCATCGTTTCGACCAATGTCGCGGAGACGTCGCTCACCATCGATGGCGTGACGACGGTGATCGACTGCGGGTTGGCACGGGTGGCGAGATTTGATCCGCACCGGGGGATCAACACGCTGATGATTGAGAAGATTTCGGCGGCGAGCGCCGACCAAAGGGCGGGACGAGCCGGGCGCACGGCGCCGGGTGTGTGCGTGCGGCTGTGGACGGAGCGGGAGCACGCGAATCGGGCGCCCCAGGAGCTGCCGGAGGTGAAGCGGCTGGACTTGGCGGAAGTGGTGTTGACGCTGAAGGCGAGCGGCATCGACGATGTGTCGAGTTTCCCGTGGCTGGAAAAACCCGACATGGTGGGGCTCGTGCGGGCGGAGAATCTGCTGGTTGATTTGGGTGCGCTCGGTGGTGAGCGGAAAACCATTTCCGAAGTCGGACGTCGTATGCTGCGCTTTCCGGTCCATCCGCGGTATGCGCGAATGCTGCTCGCCGCCGAGGAGCGCGGGTGTGTGCGCACGGTGGCGCTGATGGCGGCGTTGACGCAGGGGCGAAATTTCCTGCTGCGCGGCGTACCGCGTGAGGTCGAGAAGGCACGGGAAGATTTGCTCGGCGAGGAGCACGAGAGTGATTTTTTTCTCCTGATGCGGGCGTGGCGTTATGCCGACCAAGCGCACTACGGGCTTGAGGCATGCCGTCGGCTGGGCATTCACGCGCAGGGAGCGCGGCAGGTGGGCCCTTTGTTCGAGCAGTTTTTGGCAATTGCGGCGAAGGAAGGGCTCGATGTGAGCGAGCAAAAAGTAGACGGCGCAGCGGTGAGAAAGTGCGTGCTGGCGGGTTTTTCCGATCAGCTCGCTCGCCGGCTCGATGCGGGGACGCTTCGTTGCGAACTTGTCCACAACCGTCGCGGGGTACTCGCGCGCGAGAGCGTGATTCAGCAGGCGAAGCTGCTGGTTGCAGCCGAGATCAGCGAGATCGGGCGCGGCGACGGCGAGGTGAGCACGCTCCTCACGTTGGCCACGGCGGTGGAGGAGTCGTGGCTGAAAGAGATTTTCCCCGAGGACTATCGCGAAGTGAAAGGCGTGAGCTATGACGAGTCGATTCGGCGCGTGGTGTCGAGGCGTGAACGACGGTTTCGCGACCTCGTGCTTGAGGCGAAAGTGAGCAGCGACGAAGCGCCGTTGAACGAAGCGGCCGGGTTGCTGACTAAGGAGGTGCTCGCGGGGCGGTTAAAACTTGAGGCGTGGGATGACACGGTGGAGCAGTGGATTTTTCGCGTGAACCGGTTGGCGGAGTGGTTTCCCGAGTTGGAGGTCAATCCGATCACGGAGGCAGACCGCGCGACGCTGATTGAGCAGATCTGCTATGGCGAACTTGGGTATCGCGACATCAAGGACAAGCCGGTGATGCCGGTGCTGCGCGACTGGCTAACGGCAGAGCAATTTGCCGTGCTCGACGATTATTTGCCGGAAAAGCTCGTGATGGGGAACGGACGGAAGGCGCGGCTCACCTATGCGAAGGAGGGACCGCCGATCATGAGTGCGCGCATCCAGGAACTCTTCGGGATCGAGGGTAAATTCACGATCGGCCACGGCCGCGTCACCGTGAAGTTCGAGGTGCTGGCGCCGAATCACCGGCCGATTCAGGTGACGGACGACCTCACAAATTTCTGGCGCGAGCAGTATCCGAAGGTGAAAGCGGAGCTGTCCCGCCGCTATCCGCGGCACGAGTGGCGGTGACGGCTGCTTTACGGGGCAATCAGGCCCTTGCGGATCGCGAAGCGGACGAGGTCGGTTTGGGTATGCAGACCAAGTTTGCGGAGCAAATTGGTGCGATGCGTTTCGGCCGTGCGCGGGCTGATAAACAGTTTCTCCGCGATTTCGGGATTGGTATGGCCCTCGGCGGCGAGTTGCAGCACGGTCCGTTCACGCTGCGATAGCGAGGCGAGGGGGTCGGCATCGGTGGTGACCTTGGCCACCAAAGCGTTGATGGCCCACTCGGACAGTGGGGCGCTGATGTAACGGCGTCCGGCGAGGACCTCCTGGATGGCGCGGATAATTTCGAGGGTCTCCGAGCCCTTCAATAGGTAGGACATGGCACCGGCTCGTAGGGCTTCGACGACGTAGGGTTCATCGTCGTGCATCGAGAGAACAATTACACGGGTGTTCGGACTGGAGGTTCGCGTCTGGCGCAGCACCTCAAGCCCGTGGAGGCGGGGCATATTGAGGTCGAGAATCAGGATACCGGGCTTGTGTTGTTCGACGAGTTGAGCGGCGGTCAGTCCGTCGGCCGCTTCGGCGACAACTTTGCAGAGTTTTTCCGTCTCAATGATGCCTCGCATACCGCGTCGGACTATTTCGTGATCATCGGCAATGATGGCAGTCGTCATGGGGTCGCTGGAGTGATGCCGAATTCGGCATGGATGCGGGTGCCGCGGCCAGATTGGGAAAAAATTTCCAGTTCGCCGCCGGCGAGGCGCACCCGTTCGGCGAGACCGGCGAGTCCGAGGGAGTCGCGGCGGGCGAGCGCGGCCTGGGCATCAAATCCGCGGCCGCGATCAGATATTTCGAGATGGAGGATGGTCTCGCTCGTGGTGAGGGCCACCTCAGCAGTGGTTGCGCCGGAGTGACGAGCGACGTTGGTCAATGCTTCTTGCACAACCCGATAGGCGGTGACTTCGAGTGCGCGTGGTAATCGCGCAGCCGGCAATGAATGCTCAAGGTGGACCGCAATACCGGTCTGACGTGAAAATTGCTTGATATGCCAATCGAGGGCCGGGGCGAGTCCAAGGTCATCGAGCACGAGCGGACGGAGGGATAGAGTGAGCGAACGGACACTTCTCAAGAGATCATCGGTAATGGCGAGCGCTTCGGTTAATGGGGCGACGTTTTTGGCTGCTTCGAGTTGAAAACGTAGCCCGGTGAGAAGCTGGCCAATTTGATCGTGCAGTTCCTGCGCAATCACCCTTCGTTCGTTTTCCTGCACGTCGATTAAGCGGGCGGCGAGGTCTTGGGCCCGATGTTCAGCATTGCGGCGAACTTTTACTTCGTTTTCGAGCTCATGGGTGCGGAGCGTGACTTCGTCCGCGAGTGATCGGTTGATCCGTGCGAGCTCATCCGAGAGTTTGGCGTTGTCGCGGGCAATGTCGGCGAGTTTCAGTGCGTGGTTGAGCGAGAAGACTAACTCCGCCATCCAGTCGGCGTGGTGGAGGAGGTAGTCATAGACCCCAAGTTTGAACGCAGCTACGGCGGTTTCTCCGGGGGCATTTTTCGCAATGACAACTACGGGAATATCTTCGTCAAGTCCGCGAAGATGCCGGAGTGCGTCCAGCATTGGCACGGTGGCCCAGTTAGGACCAAGGACGACAGCGTCAAACGATGATTCTTTGCGCAGCAACGCATCAAGTGCGGTTGGTTCATCTGTAGTAAATTGCAGGTGGGATGCACTCTGACTTAGAAAAGCACTAGTGGCCTGACGTTGTTGCGGTAATGGGTCGAGGAAGAGAACACGGTGCGACCGCGATGGGGTGGTCGGGAGGTCTTTTGGTCTTGGCTGACCTCGGCGAGCGAGGGTCGAGGCAATAATCTCATGGATTCGGCGAAAATCCGGCGTGGTCTTATCGATGCAATCGACCGCTCCGGCCCGCAGAGCACGCACTGCAACCTCATATTGGCCGTGGGCACTTACCATGATTACAGGCGTGGGATCACGGCGGGCAGTCAGCTTCCCAAGGACTTGGAGCCCGTCGATATCGGGCATCATCAGGTCGAGCAGCAGCAAATCGTAACCCCCACGTTCCATCGCGGCCAAACAATCAATCCCGCCCGTTGCGATTTCGAGTTCGATGTCTGGCGCGTGGAATTCGAAAGTCATCCGCACCATCTCGGCCAGCTGCGGATCGTCTTCAGCATAGAGCACTCTAGTCATATTGGTGTGAGCAGATACTGGTAGAGTTGCGGTCTCCAAGTCGCTCTGGCCGATTTATCCAGCATTTGCGTTTTGATATCTTAATTGAGCGTCTGCTCATTGCTAGATGAATGCTTGAGGCCGTTGGGCATTTTCAAGGCCCGAGGGGACGTATGGAAACGTTTATGTTCAATGGGACCAGTTTAGGTGACGGACGCCCATGAATCGAGCGAACCGGGTGGACGATGGTTCGCGCTTGTGCCGTTGCGAGTTGTTTTTGGGCAAAACGGTTTGCCTCTCAGGATTGATCTTTCGGCCTTGAACAAGGTCGGCGAAACACGGGAATGCGCTGGGGCAACTAGCAAGGCGACCGACTGTTTGCCCTAATGGTAGTGGCTCAATGACCTCTTTGAGCCGGTTGCCAGGTGAAACCTTGGTCGGTTTCGAATCCTTCCTTTGCAGAAAATATGGCTCGGAATATCACAATTGAAGCCACGAGAAATGCAATGGCTACGAGTGAGATGGCTGCGTCGAGTCCGATATTGATGGATCAAGATTGCTCGGCTCTTGAAAGGCAGGGCCAATCCGGGGTTCACCGTAATTGAACGCGTGGCTTTCCGTAGGGCGTTTGACGCCCGGCCAGTTCATTTTCGGCGGAGATCGATTTGATCAAGTCTCTTTAGGGACCTGTTTTGCGGACCCTTATTGCTCAGGCTGCTTCGGAGTTTGAATGCGATTTCGAAGCGCCAAATTGATGCTGACTGACGTTGTCGCTTGATTCATCCGAGTTAGCGCTGCTCGGCAAATAGCAGAAACCATCCTCGGTTTCGACTCCCTCTGGCGCGTTGCGGAGAGCCACCAACGTTACGACGGAGGCGGCGGCAAACACAGCGGACATGATGGCGGCGAGTTCGAAGTTCATGCGATGAGACTACACTTTTCAGATTCAGCCGACTATCCGTGGACGGCCGTAGTTGAGGGTGTTATTTCCCGTAGTCCCCCTGCAGGGTGGGTGCATAGAGCTGGGTGTCCTGCGATGTGGCCCCCTAAGCTAATGATAAATAACGTTTAATAATCGGACCCCGGCGGGTCTTCGATTTCCGGAGATTCAGCGAAAATCATGCGACGCCTGCGCGGGGAGGTCGGCGGCGGATAGGGGGACGATGTGCTCGGCGCGGAGGTGGATCACGTTCGACGCGTGTTGCAGTCGGCCGGTGATTTTTAGCGCTGGCTCCTGCGTGATCACGAGGCGGTGGCGTTCGAAAAACTGCGGGAGCACGATGGCGTTGGCGATGCCGGTCTCGTCTTCGAGGCTGATGAAGACGAAACCCTTCGCAGTGCCGGGGCGTTGGCGGCAGATGACGGAGCCGGCGATGGTGACGAGGGAACCGTTGGGCGCTGTTTTTAGATCGATGGCACGCCAGACTCCGGTGAGGTGCGGTCGCAGGAGCGCCATTGGGTGCATGCCGGCGGTCAGCGCCATGCCGTGGAAATCGGCGGTGAGGCGCTCGGTGAGCGTCATCGGAGCGAGCGGGGAGGCGTCGCGAGGGAGATCGGCGAAGTGGTGCAGGAGGCTCTCGGCTTCGGACCACGCGGCCTCGATATCCCAGAGCGCCGCGCGGCGGTGGGTGGAGAAGACGTTGAGCGCGCCGACGGAGGCGAGGGCGCGGCGTTCGGCGGCGGTGAAGTGCGTGCGGCGCAGAAAATCGGCGAGCGAGTCAAAAGGTTTTTCGGTGCGCGCGGCGAGCATCGAGCGGGCGTGGGCTTCGCGGAGGCCTTTGACGACGAGAAGGCCGAGGCGGATGGCGTTGGGGCCTTCGATGGTGCAGGGCCAGTCGGAGTGCGCGACGCAGACGGGGCTGGTTTTGAGTCCGTGACGGCGTCCATCCTGGAGAAGGCTGGCGGGCGAGTAGAAGCCCATGGGCTGATTGTTGAGGAGGCTCGCGTAGAATTCGGCGGGGCGGTGAAACTTGAGCCAAGTGCTCGCGTAGGCGAGGAGGGCGAAGCCGATGGCGTGCGACTCGGGGAAACCGTAGGCGGCGAAAGTGCGGGCAGAGTCGCAGACTTTGTGGATAACGAGTTCGCTGTGACCCTCGCGGCGCAGGGCGGCGAGGAGTTTGGCGAGCGCTTTGTGCAGCCGCTCGGGGTGACGGGTGAAGCCCATCGCGCGGCGGAGTTCCTCGGCTTCGCCGCCGGAGAATTTCGCGAGCGTCATCGAAATTTCGAGCATCTGTTCCTGGAAAAGAATCACGCCCTTGGTGCGTTCGAGGATCGGTTTTACGAGGTGCTCGATGCTGGCGTCGATGTAGTCCACGGGTTCCACGCCGTCGCGGCGGCGGATGAGCGGGTGCACGAGCTGGCCGGTGATGGGGCCGGGGCGGACGATGGCGACCTGCATGGCGAGGTCGTAAAGGTTGCGGGGCTTGAAGCGCGGGAGCGTGGCCATCTGGGCGCGGCTCTCGATCTGAAACACGCCCACGGTGTCGCCGGCGCGGATGTGTTCGAACGTGAGTTCGTCGTCGGTCGGGATTTCGTGGAGACTGGCCGGGCCCCCGCGCGGGGCGCAAAGTTCGAGCGAGTCCTGGAGGACGGCCATCATGCCGAGGCCGAGGAAATCGACTTTGACGATGCCGAGGTCCTCGCAGTCGTCCTTGTCCCACTGGCAGACAATACGGCCGGGCATGGCGGCGTTTTCAAGGGGCACGACGCGATCGAGCTGGCCGCGACAGATGACCATTCCGCCGGAGTGTTGGCCGAGGTGGCGGGGTAGGCCGCGGATCTGGTGGTAGAGCAACGCGAGCGCGGCGGCGCGCGGGTGGTGGGCGGTGATGCCGGACATGGCGAGCTGTTGCTGGAGCTCGAGCGTTTGCGGGAAATCGCCGTTGGCGAAGAGGCTGGAGAAACGGTCGAGGGCGTCGTCGCCGAAGCCGAGGACTTTGCCAATTTCGCGGATGGTGCTGCGACCCCGGTAGGTGATGACGTTGGCGGTCATGGCGGCGCCGCGTGGGCCGTAGCGGCGGTAGACCTCCTGGATGACGCTCTCGCGGCGCTCGCCGCTGGGGAAATCGAGATCGATGTCGGGCCACGACGGGTTGCCGTTGGCGCCGACACGGCCCTCGCTGAGGAAACGTTCGAAGAGGAGGCGGTGGGTGAGCGGGTTGACGGCGGTGATGCCGAGGACGTAGCAGACGGCGCTGTTAGCGGCGCTGCCACGGCCTTGGACGAGAATTCCGCGCTCCTCGCGGGCCCAGCGGCAGATGTCCCACACAATGAGGAAATAGCCGGAGAATCCGAGTTTCGCGATGAGGGCGAGCTCGCGTTCGAGTTGCACGGCGAGGGCGGCGGGGACGGTGCCGAAGCGCGTGCGAGCGCGGGCGAAAGTGACCTCGTGGAGAAAAGTGGACATCGGCCGACCGTCGGGCGTGGGGTAGGAGGGGAATTCGTAGCCGAGATTTTGGAGGGTGAACTCGAGACGCTGTTCGAGGCGCACGGAATTCTCCACGGCGTCGGGTAAATCGCGGAACAGCGACTGCATCGTGAGCGCGGACTTCAGGTGGCGTTCGGAGTTGGTTTCTAGGTGACGGCCGGCGGCGTCGAGCGTGGTGTGGAGCCGCAGGCACGTGAAGACGTCGGCGGTGGGTCGGTGCTGGGAGGTGGCGTAGGTGGCACCGCCAGTCGCGAGTAGCGGGAGGTGCTGGGCGGCGGCGAGGTCACGGAGGAAATTGATTTCGTGATCTTCGCCGCGCAGACGACGGCGCTGGATCTCGACAAAGAGGCGGGCGTGGTTGGCATCGGCGGAGCACTCGTGAGGGGAGGCGAAGATGGTGGTGAGTTTTGCGAGGGCGGCGGCGGCGGCGGCGGAGCCCGCGGTGCGCCAGGCACGGCGGACGGGACCGTCTTCATCGCCAGTGAATGCGATGAGGCCTTCGGAATAGCGGGCTAGTTCTGGCCATGTGGCGAAGCAGGGGCGTTTGCGGTCGGAGGGGTCGACGCCGGGGGCCAGCCCGGGTGGGGCGAGACCGGGTGTGCGCGGGTGGAGTTTCGCCTCGGTGATGAGTTGGCAGAGGTTTTGATAACCGGTGCGCGTGGCGGCGAGGAGCGGGACGATGGATCCGTCGTCCATGGTGAGCTCGGCGCCGACGCGCGCGCGGAGGCCGTGTTCGCGGGCGGAGCTGTAGAGGCGGGCGGCACCGTAGACGCCGTCGCGGTCGAGGAGGGCGAGCGCGGGCAGGTCGAGCCGTGCGGCTTCGCGGGCGAGGTCTTCGGGTTGCGAGGCGCCGCGGAGAAAACTGAAGGCGCTGCGGGCGTGGAGTTCGACGTAGCCGGCCATGAATGAATGGCTCAGTCGTATTCGCCTTCGATATACCAGGCATCGCCGATGCGGAGGAGGCGGTAGAGGCCGCCGTCGGTGAGGGCGATGTCCCACTCGAGGCGGGACCACGCGCGGTCGGCTTGCCACCAGTCGCCGCTGCTGGGCCAGGCGACGCTGCGGAAAGAAATTTCACCCTCCAGGCGGTCGGTCCAGAGATAGGCGGGGTGGCCGTCGGTGAATTCGAGGCGGGCGGGCAAGGGCGGACGGAAGCGGCGGAGGGGCGCGCTGAGCGCGGGGTGCACGGGTGGGGTGGCGGGAGCGGGAATGACGGCGTCGGGCGGGGCGAGGGTGACGGCGTCGGGGCGGTGGGTGTCCGCGAGGTGGGGCGTGCCGACGTGGCCGGAGCCGACGAGGGCGACGACGCGGGCGAGGGTTTCGGCGAAGCCGTGCGGATCGCGCAGGCCGGTGTCGAAGAGGCCTTGTTGGCGGACGAGCGGGCGGGCGGGGGTGAGGCGCAGGAAAATGGCGCAGATCGCGGCGGCGGTGTGGAGTGATGCGAGGTGCGTGTGCAGCGCGCGGAAAAGAATTTCCGGATCGGCGGTGGGCTCGGGGAGGCGGAACGCGCGCGTGTGCTTGGTCTCGTCGACGAGGTGGAGGGTGAGGGCGAGTTCGGCGGCGACGTGTTGGGAGGCGGTGAGTTCGAGCGTGAGGCGGTCGAGGAAGCGGTGGAGGAGGAAGAGCAGCGGTTCGAGGGTTTCGATGGCGTCCTCGAACTCCAGGGACGCGGAGAAGGTCTGAGGCGGGACGATGGGGCGGAGTGGGCGTGGTTCGCCGCCGGTGGCGCGTTGCCAGAGCGCGAGGCCCTCGGCGCCGAAGCGCCGGACGAGTTCGTCGCGGGGCAGGTCGGTGAGATCACCGAGGGTGTGCAGGCCCCACGTGGCGAAAATGGCGGCGAGCGCGGGCGAGGGATCGGCGGTGGCGAGGGGGAGCGGGGCGAGGAATTGTTTTTCGGATTCGGGGGGGAGATGGAGGAGGTATCTTTCTCTTTCGTCTTTCTCATGGGTTCTCGTTCGCCCTGTCGTGAGATCGGCGGGACTGTTTCCTGAAGGAGAACGTGAAAGATTAAGAGAACGAGCACGATCAAAGCCGGGATGCCGGGCGGCGTAGAGGGCGAGGAGGGGGGTGCGGGCGAGACCGGCGGTGGCGGGGAGCGCGAGGGCGGCGAGGGAGGCGACGGCGGCGTGGGCGAAGGAAAATGTTTTCTGCAGATCGGCTCCGGTGAGGGAGATGGTGCAAACGCCGGGGGCGGTGTCCTCGACCGTGGGGGAAAGCGAGGCCGCGACGGCGAGGAGAGCGGCGCGGGCCTCGGACTCGGCGGTGGGGTTGGGGGTGTGGATGACGAGGGCGGGGCAGCGGGCGACGGCTTGCGGGGCGGTCATGCCGAGTGCGACGCCGGCGCTGCGTGCGGCCGCGGTGGCGGCGAGCAGGACGGATTTTTTACCGATGCCGGCGAAGAGGGCGTGCGGTTGGCCCGGTGCGGCGTGGCTGATGCGCAGCACGGCGTGCAGGGCGAAGTCGGGGAGATGGAGGACGGCAAACACGGAGCACGAAACGGAAGCGGAGGCCGAGGCGGGAGTTCACGCGACGGCGGTATGCGGGGTGAGACGCTGGCGCTGGAGGGTGAGCGCGAGGGCGGTGGAGAGGGCGGTGCGCTCACTCGCCAAGGCGGCGAACGGGAGCGGCGTGTTCAGCGTGAAACGCACTTGGGCGCTCGGCACCGTGGCGCGGGGGGTGATGACGACGAGGGCGAGGTCGGTGGGCTCGACGGCGCGTTGGAGGCGATACCAGAGAGTCGAGGGCGTGCGGCGAAGTTCGCGGTCGGGCGTGTGGCGGAGGTCGAGGATGACGAGGCCGAGGTTGGCGTCGCGCGAGAGAAAATCGGTGGCGGAGAGCGCGGTGGCGGCGGTGCAGCGGACCCACACGAGATGCGCGAGGAGGTCGATGGGCCAAGACGCGGGGTCAAAGGAATCGGCCGAGTCGACGAGGGCGACGCGGGTGCGGGTGGCGCGGGTGACGGCGAGGAGTTGGCCGAGGAGAAGTTGGCTGCCGCAGCTGGGGGCCGTACAGATGATCTCGGTGACGGCGCCGAGCGGAAGGCCGCCGGTGGCGTCATCGATCGCGGTGAGGCCCGTGGTCAGCGTGCGCCCTGCCACCCGGTGGGCGGCGGGAAAGCGCTCGGCGAGGAGATGCCGGAGCGCCGCGAGCTTGGCGGGCGCGGCTGACATGGACGCTAAGCGGTAAACTATTTTCCGAACTCACTTCGACGGGCTCAGCCCGTGAAATCATGATCGCGGATGGGATTTTCGCGGAGCGGCTCCCAGAGGCGGAAAATGGAATGACGACGGAAGATCTGCACGACGCCGCGGCGATGGAGTTCGAGCAAAGTGGCGCGGCGGTTGGGACGGCGGACGAAGGGGGCGAGGAGTGAGAGCAGGTGCATGGTTCAACGGGTGGCGGTGCGCAGGAGGCCGACCATCACGCCTTGGATGATGAGTTCGGCGACGGGGAGGAGATCGGGGTAGCGGGGATTTTCGGCGTGGAGAAAGGCGCGGCCGCGTTGGACGAGGAAACGTTTGAGCGTGGATTCGCCGTCGATGAGCGCGGCGACGATGTCGCGTGGGCGTGGTTCGCGGGGCGTGAGGAAGACGAGGTCGTTTTCGACGATGTTGGCGCCGGCCATGGAATCGCCCCGGACGCGGAGGGCGAAAAGTTTGGCGTCGGCGCGGAGTCCGAGCGTGGTGGCGTCGACGGAGATGTGGCGTTCGGGTTCCTGTTCGTTGGCGGCGGGGAGGCCGGCGGGAATCACGCCGTAGAGGGGAATGCTGAGGAGGGGCGTGTGGCCGGGATGGTGGCCGGGGTGGAGGAGGCCGCGGGCTTTGCCGGCGAGGCGGTGGAGCGCGCCTTTTTCTGTAAGCGCATCGACGTGGCGCTGGACGGAGAAGGGGCTGGCGAAACCAAAGTGCTTCTGGATCTCGCGGAGCACGGGGGCGACGCCGTGTTCCTGCTGGTAGGCCTGGATGAAATCGAGGACCTGTTGTTGGCGTTCGGTGAGAGCTTCGGACATGATGTGTTCAATTGAACACTAATTTTGGAAAAAGCAATCCGCGTATTAAAAATTACTGAGCAGATCGCGGGACCTGCGGGATGGACAGGAGAGGTTCGCCGGAGGATGTGTCGGCTAGTGCCTTGGGCGGTGTAGCTTGCGCTAACGCGTCGAGGGCGTTTGTTCGGAGGGATGACTCCTCGTTGCAACCTGCCAGTCCGCGTAATCGTCGGCAGCGTTTTCTTCCTGGGATTATCAGCAGGCGTCGCTTGGGCGGCGGAGGTGACGGGCGCGACGGTGTTTCCCCGGCCGCTGGCCGATTACGCGGCGGCGGATGCCCCGGGGTTGTGGGCCACGCTCGTGGGGCGGGCGACAGCCGAGCCGTTCAACGTTGGCGCGACTGCCGTTTTCGTGCTCGCCGTGCTCCATACTTTTTTGAGTGGAAAGATCCGGCATTGGGCGCACGTCGTGGAAGAGCGCCACCGCGAGCGGCTCCACCTCCGGAAACCAGTGGAGGATCGGGACGCGGATGGGGTGCCGGAGGAGGTGAGCTTTGGCGGGCAGATTTTGCATTTCTTCGGCGAGGTGGAGGCGATTTTCGGCATTTGGGCGGTGGTGCTCGGGGCTGCCGTGGTGTGGTTCAAGGGGCTCAACACGGCGATCCACTATGTCGCGGATACGGTCAACTATACCGAGCCGATGTTTGTGGTGGTGATCATGGCGCTCGCGTCGACGCGGCCGGTGTTGCGGCTGGCGGAGCAAGCCATGCGGGCGGTCGCTTCCCTCGGAGGAGGCCGGCCGGTGGCGTGGTGGCTCTCGATTCTCACCGTGGCGCCGCTACTCGGCTCGCTCATCACGGAACCGGCGGCGATGACGATCGCGGCGCTCCTCCTCGCAAAACAATTCTATGCGTTGAAGCCGAGTCTGCGGTTAAAATATGCGACGTTGGGGCTGCTCTTCGTGAACATTTCCATCGGTGGCACGCTGACGCATTTTGCGGCGCCCCCGGTCCTGATGGTCGCGGCGGCGTGGGGTTGGGATCTGAAGTATATGTTTACGCATTTTGGCTGGCACGCGATCAGCGGCATTGTGCTTTCGAACGTCGTTTATCTGGTGATCTTCTGGAAGGAACTGCGGGGGCTGAAACCCGTGGAGGTGGATCCGGCGGCGAGGGTCGAAGAGGCGGTGCCAGGGTGGGTGTCAGGGACGCATCTCGGGTTTCTGGCTTTCACGGTGTGGATGGCGCATTACCCAGCACTGTTCATCGGGGGATTTCTTTTCTACCTCGCATTTGCGCAGGCGACGGCGCACCACCAAAACAAGATCGAACTCAAATCGCCGATGTTGGTCGGGTTCTTTTTGGCCGGGCTGGTGATTCACGGCGGCCTGCAAGGATGGTGGATTGAGCCGGTGCTCGGACGCCTTGGCGAAGTGCCGCTGTTCGCGGGAGCGACTATTTTGACGGCATTTAATGACAATGCGCTGATCACGTATCTCGCGACGTTGGTGCCGGGGTTCAGCGAGGAACTGAAATTCGCGGTCGTGTCGGGAGCGGTGACCGGTGGTGGTCTGACGGTGATTGCGAATGCGCCGAATCCGGCGGGGCAGTCGATTTTGCAGCGGTTTTTCCCGGAGGGAGTTTCACCACTGGGATTGTTGCTCGGTGCATTGGTGCCGACGCTGATCGTGGCGTTTTCATTTATGGTGCTGTGAGTCGCGTTGTGGAAGTCTGACTGATAGTCTTAACGGCCTGATCTGATTTATATCTGACTTGCCGCGCTAAGCTTCAAGAGATGGCGGGCGAGTTTCGCCCTGCGATTGCTGCCTTGAACAGTGTTGAGGTAAGCGCGCGCCCCGGGATCCGTGACACTGCCGCCAATCTGGGTGAGTAGCTCGACGAGTAACTCGAGCGATGCGCCGATTTCTTTCGAGTTGCGCTGCCCGCCAACGCGGGTGATGCGCTGAAGGAGCGTGGCGACCGCAGCGGCATGGGCGCGCGAGACACGGGCCACTTCCTGCAGACTTTTCGCCCACCGGACAAAACTCGTGTCAACGAGACCTGCGGCGCCCAACATGGCGGAACCAAGTTCGTCGATCTCTAGGCGAGAGTCCGCGATCGCCGCGATGAGTCCTTCCTGGGCATGGCCGCGGAGTGCCACGTCTTTCGCCGCGAGCGCCAACGCCAATATGTGACACGCAGCCGGCCCGAGCCTAGTGGTGGGATCGGTTAGTGGTTCAACGCAGCCAATGGTCTCGCGATCACGCACGTCGCTCCATCGGATCGCAAGGTGGAGTGTGGTGATTGCAGACGCGAACAGGGGTTCGTGATTGGCGGGCCAGAGTTGATGCAGCCAACGTTGCAGCGGACGCGAAGTCGAGTGGAGGTAGTGCATGCGCTGGTGCAGGAGCACCGGAAGGAGCGCGTCGTCGACGACCGCCGAGACGGGCGGGGTGACATGCAAATCGAGTGGGAAATTGCGCGGGTCTGGATGAAAATCCGGCGCGTGCTGCTGATCTTTGCGCGGACCACACACATACTGTGCCGCAGAACCGGCATCGGGGCCGAGACCGGGATGCACGCGCTCGAAGTCGGGCAGATCGCCGCGTGGCGAGCGACTGCGATACGCGGCCAGCCACAACGCCGCATCCGCCCCGGGCGGTCCGTCCAAGCCAAGCGCGTGACGCAGCGCGCGACCTGCTTCCCCTGTAATTTTGGCTGCATGCGGCAACTGCGCGGCGCGCTCCGCCGGTGCCAGCCGTAACAATGCAAGAACCTGCTCGTAACGGTCTGGAGTATCACCTGCGGCTTGCCACGCCCGCCACCGCGCGACGAGCGCCGCAGGTTCGATCCAGCCGCCGCGGTGCGTTGGCGCCGCCAGCATGGGCCGCGCGCGGCCATCGGCGAATTGCCGGCTCAGCGCTGTGAATCTGGCCTGCAAAAACGTCAGCCCACTTCGATGCTCAGCTGGCTGCTCTGGCCACCGATCACACGCGTTGACCCCGCCAAGCCACGATACGAGCAATGTTTCAAAGCCGGATTCGACAGCCGCTGATCGTGCTCGCGCAATGGATCGGCCGGACGAGTAAACGCGCTTCAATAATGGCGCAGCGCGTCGCTCAAAATCGACCGGACGCTGATCGCACAGCCGACTCATACCATCGAGCACCCGTTCGATTTCATCGGGATCGTTCGCTGTTTCCAGCACGGCTGCGGCGGCGTGAAGGAGATCGTCCAGCGTTGTGATTGGATCGATGGCGCGCGATGGATCGACCGGAGAGCCGCTTCGCGGCACCAGTTCCACCCGAATCGGCTCTGGGTGGGGAGTAGTTGTGGCCGCCGATTTCACTCCCGCTGACCACGGTTGAAGGCGCGGGCGAACACTCGGCGTTACAGCAGCGGAGTTCTCTGCGAGCTTGGCCCGAAGCACGGCGTCGGCCTTGTTACCATGCCGATCGAGTAAATCGAAAACGGCTTTTTGCACGTCGGCTGCTTCGTGCAGCAACGCCATGGTCGCCGCAATGCACACCTCGGTCCGAGCAGACGCATCGCGGGCGGCGATGCGAGCGAGAAGCTTGAGTGCGGTTTTCACCACGATCTTGGTTCGCGCCAACAGCGCGGGTGAGAGGGCCGGAATCAGCCGGTGTGCCGCCATAGGGCGGGCGGCGTCGACAATCGCGACCGCATCCAGGGCAAATGCTGCGGTCGGAGGGAGGTTGCTCGCGAGCAGACCGAGATAGGTGTCTAGCCGCACAACCCGCTCGTCGGGTGTCGGCTCAAGCGCTTCGTGAAAGCGCGAAAACCAGCCGGCGCGGAACTGCGGAAAGTCGCGTGCGAGCGCAGCCAAGCTCATGTCGAGGAGTCGATCGCGAGCGAGAATGCCGCGGCGCGAGAGTTCGCGGATCGCAGCCGTCCAACCCTGTTGGCTACCCTTCCGGTATTTGTCGCAGTTCGCTAGGCTGACACGGCCGTTCCCCTCGATCTCAAAGAGCCGCCAGAATGCGGTTTCGAGCCAATCAAGTTCCGCCACGAGAACATCCTCAAGCGCAGGCTCGGGCAACGGCGCCATCCCGTCTGCGGCACGCTGCTGGTTTTCGCGCCAGCGCGGAATCGGCCGAATGCCTTCGAGCGCGCCGAGGACATAGTTTTCGTGCTCGGGCGGACGGCACAGGCCGGCGCGCACGAGCGAGCGAACTTGGCGCCATGTTGGTGCCGACCAACCAAACCGGGAACCACAAAGAGACTCGCAGTATTCCTGCAGCGAAAGACTTCGCGCGGCGAGGATGCGGGCAAACACGCCATCCAAGCCCCAGACCGTGCCGAGTGCCTTGAGCTGGGCGATATTGTCGCACGCGAGGATTCCAGCAGAGGCAGCGGGTTGGAGGCGCTGATAATCGTCGAAGGTGACATTGGGCCCGAGTTCCCCCCGCAGATATTTCTGATAGCGCTCATCACGCTGTCGCTCGAGTTCGGCGCGCCAGTTCGTTGCAAGTTTGGAGAACGGCGCGCGCTCCGATTCGCCTGCGCCTTCGAAGAAGGCGGTAACGGCAGCGACATCGCCACTGTGCAACCGCCGTGTCAGTTCTGATTCGGTGCGCGTCACGGCTGGGTGGCTTCGAGTTGCAGCTGCACCGCGAGGATGTGCTTGCATGGGCCGCGCTCGCCTTGGTGTTTCGCGTGCCACGCACACGTGCAGCGGTTCGCCTCGGGGGCGAGCCGCACGCGGTGCACCACCCCGCTTCCCGCCACTTCCGCTTCCACGAGCCGGTCCGACTGCCGCAGCGACGCGATCTTTCTCTTCGCAACAAGCTCGCGCGCGCCCGCGAGCCGAGGATGCAATTCCTCCAATGCCGCGAGATCGAATGGCAGCTCGCGGTGAAAATAGGCCTCTCGCACCAAATCGTAGCCGACAAGCCCGCAGGAACCGAGCACCGCCAGCGCTTGCCGCGCCACTTCTACCGGCACTTCGGCGCTTGCGAGATCGGCCGCGCGCAGCTCCGCCTGCCACTGCAGGGCCTGCCGGACACGTGGGAGGGCACGCTCGGTGTCAGATCGTGCGAGGTCAGAAAGCACCTGACCCTCGCCGGAGAACCCCCGCCAGACATCCGGGCTAATCGTCAGACAAAAGTGCAAGGGGCCAAAACTCAGCCGCCATTCGCTCGTGGTGCGACGCTGATCGGCGTAAACACGAAGCCGATTCGCGAAAGGCGCGAGCTCTTCCAGCACGCGCAGCCGATCAATACCTGCGACGTGAATTCCGTCCTGAGCCTCGCGTTGACTCACGCGCAACCCGGACCCGGCGGGAACAATCCAGAACGACGTTTTATCCAACGTGGTGCGGGGTAATGAGCGCAGGAAGCGAACCGCTTCAATTTTGCCCAGATCAGCGCGCAGCTGCATCTGGGCTTCGTAGGCCTGGACTTCCACGAAGCTTTTCAGCCAGCGCACCGGCAGGCTCACCTTTCGTTCCACGATCTGATCGGCGCCGCGCAGCAAATTCACTTCGTCGCTTCCAATCGCGAACCCCACGCGCTCATCGTCGCGCACCTGCGCGAGCGCCGCGCGAAACGGCGCATTGAAGTCGACGTTGGTCGTGCCCTTTCCCACGACGACTCCTTCATAGGCATCTGGCTCGAGATCGACTCGTGCGTAAGCGGAGGCACACGCCGAGAAGCCCTCGAACCGCAGCAGGCCACCGCCGCTGGTCACCACCGGATCGCACTCGCGGAGGATATGCTCAAGCATTGCGGGTGGCACATGGTAGCGCGCGGCGACGACTTTCGCGAGGACCCGCAATAGCTGCGCGGTAAGACGCGGGTGCTTGAGCGCGCCTTGAAAGAAATAAGGAAACTCCGCGACGCCGCCGGATGTCGCGAGGCGCGCACAGGGTCGCCCGCAAGCATCCGCCATCTGGGACGCAAAAGGATAGCGGTAGACGTGCTCTATGGTGCCAGCCATGTGACTGCATTGCCCGAAGAAACCGTCGTGCGGAAGCCAGAAACGAAGGCTCCAGCCATCTGCGGATCGCATCCATCAAGCATATGAGCTCGCGACATCCATTGGCAAAACCACGCCGCAGGTTGAGTGGCGGTGAGCCGTAACTTGCCAGCGAGCGATCACTTTGATTTTGTGGGGAGAGTGGCAGGGAGTGCTCCCTGATTGCTGATTATTTTTCCTATGAAAATCCCCCTATGTCTCGCTGCGGCGCTTTCTTTCTGCGCCGTATTGGTTCAAGCCGCCGACCGCAAGTTGGTCATGATCGCCGGTCCGGTGAGTCACCCGCCACTGATGCACGAATTTAAAGCCGGTTCGATGCTGCTGCAAAAACGCCTCGAAACCGTGCCGGGCCTGAAGACGGTGTTGATCACGAATGGGTGGCCGACGAAGATGGTCGAGGGCAAACGGGTGGACGATAATTCGGTCTTCGAGGGCGCCGATGCCGTGTTTATTTATTCCGACGGCGGGGCGAATCACCCGGGAGTGCAGCTCGGCCGGCTCGCGGTGTTGGGCGCGTTGGCGAAGAAGGGCGTGGGCATCGGCATGGGGCACTACGCGGTCGAAGTGTTGGCTGACAAGGGCGGACCGGAGTGGAAGGATTGGATCGGCGGGCACTATGAGAACAGTTTCTCGTGTAATCCGATTTGGGATGCGGACTACAAGACCTTTCTCACGCATCCGATCACGCGAGGCGTGAAACCATTCACGACGAAGGATGAGTGGTATTTCAATATTCGGTTTCGCGAAGGGAAGGCCGGCGTGAAGGACATTTTGGTCGCAACGCCGTCGGACGCGGTGCGCGACGGTCCGTATGTTCACCCCAAAGGACCGTATCCGCACATCCAGGCAGTGAAGGGACAGCCGGAGACGATGATGTGGGCGGTGGAGCGCAGCGATGGCGGCCGGGGTTTCGGTTTCACCGGCGGACACTTCCATCGTAACTGGCAAAACGACGATCAGCGTCGCTTGATTCTGAATGCTCTCGTCTGGCTCGCGAAGCTCGAAGTGCCGGCCGGCGGCATCAACTCGGCGACGGTTAGCGAGACCGAGGTCATGCAAAACCTCGACGAGAAAAAGCAGTCGGCACCTAAGCCGGCGGCCCCAGCCAAAGCGCCGTAACGCGTGGCGGCTCCGTCAGCCGCCGAGTTTCTCGCGGGCCTCGTTAGGCACGGTGAAGGTAGTCGTGCCGACGTCCTTGAGGGTGGTGGCGGACTTCTGGTGCACCACCACCTCACGGCGCGCGTTGGGGGTTTCCACGGCGAGAGTGCCGTCGAGGATGAGTTCGTATTTCACGAGGGCACCTTCCCGAATCCAGAGACGAAACGTGCCGCGGGCTTGGAGCGGAGTGAGTTCATTTTGGCCGGGATGCACCAAGAGAAGTTTCGCGCCCGTCTCGGATAACGTGCCGGTGAAGACGTCGCCGTCGACTTTGAGCTCGGTGTGGCTGCCGACAATGACGCCGATTTCTTCGGCGGGGCGGCTGAGAGTCAATTGGAGATTGCTGTAAGCGGGCGGCGATTGTCCTGCGCCCGGACCGCGACGGCTGCGCGGTGGGACGCCACCGGGCAAACCAGGACCGCCTTGCGGACCACCGGGTCCGCCGGGACCGCGGCGATCCCCCCGCTGTTGGGCGGCTAACTCCGCCGGTGTATTCCACGCCTCGTCGGTTTGAATGACGCAGCGCTCGGCACCTTTGAAGACGGCTGCGACTTGGTTGTTGGAGTTGCTGCTACTGCGGCTCACGCGGCGGCGCACGGCCGAGACCATGGGCATCGTGACGAGGGAGAAATCACTTTGATCGGTGCGTCCGATGATCTCGTAGGAGCGGGCATCGTCGTCGACCGTGGTGGTCCAGCTGTAGCTTTTGGCTTCCGTGAGTTTCATCGCGGCGACGATGGCCGAGTCGGTCGGGCCGGCGCGGAGGGTGTGCCCGCCCAAAATTCCGCCGAGGAGCGCGGCACCGAGGCGCGCGACGATAAAGAGCGTGGGCGAGAGAACGGATGGGCGTTTCATTTCGGGCTCCGGAGCGCGTGATCGGCGGGGAGGTCTTCGCCGGACCAGATTTTTTGCCACGTGGTTTTGGCGGTCGGTGCGATCCAAAACGGATCGCTGGCGGACAGGCCGAGCGGGAGGAAGGCAGCGCTGCACAGGTAGAGGCTGCCGGTCGAGATGTAGGTCTCACCGAGGCCGGGCTGTGAACCGGAAACTCCGATACGGAGCCAGCCCGCAGCGTCGAAGGTGCCGGGCGCTTCGAGCGTGCGGCGGATGACCGCAGTCAGGGCGACGCGGGTTTGGGCGGGCGAGACGTCGGCAGGGAGCCGGTGGGCGAGGGCGGCAAGCGCCAGGCCTTGAAACGCGCCGCAACGATAGGCGAGCGAGCGGCCGATCACCGGGTAGGTGCCGTCGGGCGTGATGAGGCGCTCTTGGATCGCGGCGAAGCGGGTGAGGCGGTCGCGGACTTTGCCGCGGAAGGTTTTCAACCCGGGGGTCTCGTCGCCGACGACTTCGAGGGCTTCGTAGAGCATGGGCTGGATGACGAAGGCGTTGTAATAGTCCCAGTGAAATTCCGGCCCGTCGCCATACATGCCATCGCCGACATACCACGCGGCGTGTTTGGTGATGCCTTCAAGTAGGCGAGCATCGTCGCGGCCGGCACCAGCGCGGTGCAGGAAAACTTCCACGGTGGTAGCGAAGAGTTTCCAGTTGTTCTCGCCGGGTTTGATGACGCGGGACGACTTGAGCGCGGTGATGACGTTTTGTTGCACGTGCGGATCGAGTTTTTTCCAAAGTTCGTTGGGCGCGCGCAGCAGGGCTTGGGCGAGGAATGCAGCGTCGACGAGCGGCTGGGTGCCCTTGGAGAAATTGAGGAAATCGGGTGACTTCGGATCGGTGGCGGCATCGATGGCGCTACGGGCAAGGGTGGCGAGGCGAACGCGTTCGGTGCCTTCGGGCGAGGCGTCGCCGCCGAGTTCGAGCCAAGGGGCCAGCCCACACAGCAGCCGACCGAGGGCTTCGAGGTGGGTGAAGTCGGGGCGATCCTTGGATTTGGGCGAAGCCTCGACGGGCATCGTGGCCTTGAGTCGGCGTGCGGCGAGCGCGGTGAGGACGGGGTCAGCGAGTTTTTGCGCGAGGCGGACCCACGCGGCGCGGTCCTTGATGCCAGTGGTCGCGCCAGGCGGTGGAGGAGGTGGTGGAATACTAGCGCGAGTGCCGCCGGTCGACGTCAACTCGGCGGATGAAGGAGGCACCGGCGTGGTTTTGGCGCGCGTGACGGTCGTGGCAGCGAGGCCCGTAGCGGTGATCTTGATGAAAGAGCGGCGAGAATTCATGGAATGGTATGACGAGGGTTTCGCGGGACAGGACCTGCCTTGCTCTCCTAGGTTGGTGCGATGACGCGCAGGGAGCATGACGATGCGACGGTGTGCGCCGAGGTGAAAATGAATCACGGTTGCGGTGATCGCTTCGCCGGCTTTTCGTTGCACGATGAATGGAAAATCCTGTTGTGCGCCCGGCCACGAGTCTGGCGGAAAGACGTCGATGTCGCCGGCCGGATTCCGGCGGGTGCGCGGGGGCTCAACGGATGGGATGGCACTGATCGCGGGCGGTGAGTTTCTTATGGGCACCGACGGCGACTATGGGTTTCCGGCCGACGGCGAAGGCCCGGTGCATGCGGTGACGTTGGCGCCATTTTACTTGGACCAGACCTGCGTGACGAACGAGCAGTTCAATGCGTTTGTGAATGCGACGGGTTACAAGACCGATGCAGAGAAATTTGGGTGGAGTTTTGTTTTTTTCGGCCATCTGACGTCGGAACAGTTGGCAACGAAAGTGAAGGCGCGGGTCACGGGCAGTGAATGGTGGTGTCGCATTGATGGCGCGACATGGCGCCATCCGGAAGGGCCGGGCTCCAAGATCAAACGGCGGTGGGATCATCCGGTCGTGCAGGTCTCGTGGCGCGATGCCGTGGCCTATGCCGGTTGGGCTGATAAACGTCTACCGACTGAAGCGGAATGGGAGCGGGCAGCGCGCGGCGGGCTCGTGCAAAAGCGTTTTCCGTGGGGCGATGAACTGGAGCCGCAGGGCCGACATCGGATGAATGTGTGGCAAGGGATTTTTCCAACGAAGAACACCGAGGCGGACGGCCACTACGGCACCGCGCCGGTGAAAAGCTACAAGGCAAACGATTATGGTCTTTTTCAGATGACCGGCAATGTGTGGGAGTGGTGCTGGGATTGGTTTGACGCGGGCTTTTACCGTGTGAGCCCGGCCGAAAATCCAACCGGCCCGATGACCGGCGAACGTCACGTGATGCGCGGTGGGTCGTATTTGTGTCACCAGTCCTACTGCAACCGCTACCGCACGGACGCGCGTTCGAGCAATACGCCCGACAGTGCGACGACGAACTGCGGATTCCGCTGCGTGCGGGATGTGTGAGCGTGGGCGTCAGAGTGCAATGCGGTCGGTAGTGCGCTCCTGCCACGATTTGATTTGGGTGGTCAGGACTTCGCGGATCGGACGCGCGGCCTCGGTGTGGACGACGTTGTGGAGTTCGAGCGGGTCGGAGCGAAGGTCGTAGAGTTCGTGTTCGCCGGTGTCGCGGAGGTTGAGTTTCCAGCCTTCTGGCGAAACGGCGGTGCGCGTGGATTCTCCCGTCGCTCGTTTGATGCTGGCGGTGTCGGCGAGGGTTGTGCCCTTTTTGACTTTCTCTTTTCCAGAGTTCGGCGACCACTCGATGAAAACGGATTCGGCGGTCTGGGGTTCGCCGCGAGCGAGTGGGGCCCGACTGAGGCCTTGGCACTGCGGATGCGGCGGAGCGCCGAGGAGATCGAGCATGGTGGGTGCGAAATCGAGGTGGCTCACGGGTTGGGCGACGCGACGCTGACGTTTCTGTCCGGGGAGGCGGACGAGGTAGGGTACGCGGGCGGAAGGATCGAACATCACTTCTTTTTCGAACAGGCGGTGGTCGCCCATCATGTCGCCGTGGTCGCTGGTGTGGACGACGGTCGTGTTGTCCGCGAGGCCGAGCGTATCAAGTTTACCGAGGATCGCGCCGATGGTGCGGTCGATCTGGGTGACGAGGCCGAGGTAGTTGCGCTTGGTCTTGAGGTAGTCGGCGGGGGTGGTGCCAAATTCCCGTTCCTGATATTCCTGTTTGAGCCGGTAGCGCAGCGGGACATCGGCGCCGAAGGTGTGGGTGGCGGTTGCGTCGAAGGCGATTTCGTCGTCGCGGTGCTCGGCATTGAGCGGCCCGTTGTAGGGCGAGTGCGGCTCCAAAAAAGAAATGAAGAGGATGAACGGATCGCGGCGATGGCGTTCGAGGAAATCGCAGGCGCGGGTTTCGAGAAACTTTGGTTTGCAGAGGTCGATCGGCTGCTCGCTCGCGGTACGGCGGCTAAAGGAGCCGTCGGATTGATCGGGCTTCAGGCCGCGGGACAGGAGGAATTTAGAATAATCGCTGATCGCATTTGGGTCACGTCCCGGGCTGAAATAGCTCTGGTAGAGGTCTTCGCAGGAAACCCACTCCTGGAATCCGCGCTGGGCGAAGACTTCGTCGCCGAGGTGCCATTTGCCCATGTAGGCTGTGCGGTAAGCTTGACGCGCAGTGTCGTCGAGCATCTCGGGCAACGTTTTCCATACCGGAGCCAGAGCCATGTTGTTGTGGGTGCAGCCGTTGGTATGCGGCCACGTGCCGGTCAGAAGGGACGAGCGCGACGGCGTGCAGACGGGGTGGGTGACGTAGCACCGTTCGAAGACGGCCGATTCGCCGGCGAGCTTCGCAAGGTTGGGCGCGTGGTTCTTGCCCGAGCCGTAGCACGCGATAGTGTCGGCACGTTGTTGGTCAGGGAGGAAAACGAGGAGGTTGGGCCGACGCGCTGGAGGTGGCGTGGCGCTGCGCAAGAGCGAGGGAAATGCGAGCGTCGAGGCAGTAGCACCGGCGGTCGTGCGAAGGAAGCGGCGACGATTCATGGCGAGGAGGTCGATTGACTCAACCTTGGGTGAATTTTTTTACGTGCTTGGCGATGACCGCCATGGCGCGATCGGGCTCCTGGACGTTGCGGGGATAATAATAATAGGCGGCCATGTCGGGTTTGAGCGCGAGGACGGCGGGATAATTGCGGTCCATGGGCTCGATCATCGAGGCCTGGAGATTGTGGTTTTCCATGAGGAAAAAACTCTTCCGGCCGGGGACGGCGCGGGCGGCCTTGATGAACGATTCGCCGCGACCGTTGAGGAGGATTTTGCCTTTGCCGCTTTCTTGGCTGTCGCCGCCGCCGGCCATTTTTTTGTCGTCCTCGAGCGTCCAGGGCCGGCCGTCGCAACCGTAGTAGTCGAGGTGCGGCACGGCGGCGCCGGCGGCGAGTTCGTCGGCGCCGTTGTGGGCCTTTTGAAAAAGGAAGGTCAGTTTGTCGGGCCACTTTTGTTTCGCGAAGGCGCAAACCTTGCCGAAAAAATCACGGGTGGCGGCGATATGCGCGGCGACGGGCGCGTCGGCGCCGAGGGCTTCGACGGCCATTTGGGATTTGTCGACCTGGAATCCCTTCGGCTCGTCGATGATGAAGCCCGCCATTGTCGGATGCTGTTTGTAGAGTTCCGTGAGCGTGTCGCAGAAGAACTTCAGGGTGTCGGGGTGGTGGATGCTGCTGATCGCTCCGGAGACGCCCGGACTGACGGCGGTCGTGCCCTTCTTGTTCACCATCCACGTCTGAGGATTGAGGATCGTGAAAAGACTCGGGACTTTCGGTGCGCCCGCGGTGAGACCGGCCCAACGGGAGGGGACGGCGATCATTTTCATGCCGACGCGGCTGGCTTCCTCGGCGATGAGCGCGTGGTTTTCGTAGGCGGCGAAAAGGTCTTGTTCGAGGACGCCGATGCACACGTAGCCTGTCCCGATGGAGGCCATCCACTCCATGTCGGCGCGCACGTGCGCGGGGACGATGGTATACATGTGGGCGTTGAGGTAGTAGGCGGCGATCGCGGTGGAGGTCTGGTTGACGGAACGCGGAGGCGACTTATCGGCGGCAGCAGCGAAGACGGGAAGTGTGACCGAGGCGGTCGCAGCGGCGGAGGTGGTGAGAAATTGGCGGCGATTCATGGGGAAAGCGGGTGGGTGGAATGGAGAAAAACGGATGAGGAAACGCTGATTTTCGCTAATTTTTAGAAGGCCAGAAGCGAAGTGGATGGGTGCGGGCTCCGCCTAATCGGCGGAGCGCGGGGGTGGATTGAGATTAGCGAAAACTAGCGACGATTAGCGGTTCACTTTTTCTTTTTCACTTTGCCGGTGCCTCCCGGAGTGAGTGGAAAATCGGGGGTGTCGACGTGGGCGGTCGTGAGCCGCGCGGTGAGGCGCGCGGCAATGGTTGGTTCCTTCGCGGCGAGGTCGGTCTTCTCGCCGGGATCGTTGGTGAGGTCGTAGAGCTCGGGAGCGGAATCGAGGCCGATGCGCACGAGTTTCCAGTTACCTTCGCGGACGGCCTGACGGGCTTGGCCTTTGATGGAAATTTCCCAGTAGAGGTGGTCGTGCGGTTTTTGATCGGCGGCGCGGCCGAGCAGCGTGGGGGCGTAACTGATGCCTTCCACAGGGAGATCAGCGGGACGAGGCACGCCGGCGAGTTCGAGGGCAGTCGCCGGAAAATCCCAGAAAGCGGACACGTGCGCGGTGCGCGTGCCGGGGGCGATGCGGGCGGGCCAGCGGGCGGCGAAGGGCTCGCGAATGCCACCTTCATACATGTCGCGCTTGATGCCACGGAAGGGGCCGCTGGCCGTGAAGAACTCGTTGTCTTTGCCGTCGACGTCGTGGGCGCCGTTGTCACCGGTGAAGATGACGAGCGTATTGTCATCGAGACCGAGGGCTTTGAGTTTCGCGAGGAGACGGCCGACGTCGCGGTCGAGGCGGAGCATCATCGCCGCGAATACGAGCGAGGATTCCTTTGCTCCGGGTTCGCGGGCCCAAGCGTGCAGGCGCTTCACCTCCTCGATGGAATCGTCGGGGCATTTGAGATCGCCGTGCGGCGTGGTGGCGGCAAAGTAGAGGAAGAACGGTTTCTGCGTCGACGCGGCGGCGGTGCGGTCGAAAAATTTTTCGGTCTCATCGATGAAGAGGTCGTTGGCATAGGCGCGCTCTTTGTGTCCGAAGTTTTCCGGGAGCGGCTCGACGGTCGCGTTGCGGTAGAGAAACTCGGGGAACTGATTGTGGGCGTGGGCTTGATTAACGAAGCCGTAGAAGAAATCCCAACCGCGCAACCACGGAGCGGCGGGCGTCTCGGGTTCGCCGAGTCCCCACTTGCCGATGAGGGCGGTGGTGTAGCCGGCCGAGCGGAGTCGCTCGGCGATGGTGACATCGGTGGTCTTCAGCGACACGCGCCCGCCGTCGTTGCCGCCGCCGACGAAATTATTCCGGACGGCGGTGTGACCCGTGTGTTGGCCGGTCATGAGGGTGTTGCGCGACGGCGCACAAATCGTCGAGCCGGCGTAGTGATCGGTGAAGACGAGGCCCTCACGGGCGAGGCGGTCGATGTTCGGCGTGGCGTAGCGTGTCTGGCCGTTGAAGGAGACTTCGCCGTAGCCGAGGTCGTCGGCGAGGATGAAGACGATGTTGGGTGGGGAGGTCGCGGCGGCTTGAGTGGCGGCCGCGAGCGTGGCAGAGAGGAGAAACCAAAGAGCGCGGAGCGACTTCATTTTTCAGTGTCGGCGTTGTCGGCGCTGGCTTCCTCGGGGAGGTGGCCGCTGTAGCCGCGATAAATTTCGACCGGATCCTCGTAGGCGGTGCCCCGGTCGGTTTCCTTAACCCAAGTATCGACGAGGCCACGGAGTTCTTTGAGGGTTTTCGCGTGGGCGGGGACAGCGGTGAGGTTCTTCACCTCGTGGGGGTCGGCGACGAGATCGTAAAGCTCCTCGATGGGTTTGGTGGCGGCGGCGAAAAGCGCGGCTTCGGGAGGCGTGATCGTGCCGGCCTTCGTGAGCTCCTTGACGAGGTTCCACGTGGGATAGCTTTTTTCTTTGTAGGCGTTGTGCTGCATGTAGGGCACGGCCGGGAGATAGTTACGGATGTATTTGTAGCGCTCGGTGCGGACCGCGCGCATGCGATCGATCGAGGTATCCATGCGATCGCGCGCGGCGAAGACGTGCGTGGGGCGCGGGGCATTTGCGGCGAAGAGGTCGCGACCGTGCATGGCTCCGGTGGGCGGCGTGATGCCGGCGCAAGCGAGCATGGTGGGTGCAAGGTCGACCCCGTGCGCGAGACGGTCGTCGACGGTGCCGGCGGACCGGCCATCGGGGAAACGGATGATCAAGGGAATGCGGAGACCGTTGTCGTAGAGAAACTGTTTACCGCGAAAGAGCGGACCATGATCGGAGGACAAGACGACCAAGGTGTTTTTCGCAAGGCCGTCTTTTTCCAATCGTGCGAGGAGTTGACCGACATAGCGGTCGACGAGGTGGACGGCGTCGAGGTAGTTGGCGTATTCGTCGCGGGCGATGGGATGGTCGGGATAGTAGGGAGGAAGTTTGAGTTTCGTCGGATCAACGAGCTCCGGTTTCGGCTGCTCGCGGGCGACGGTCCACCCGCCGCCCTTGTGCGTCTCCATGATCGTGATATGGGCGAAGAACGGCTGGCCGGCAGCGCGCTGGGCCCAGTCGGTGCCATCAAACGGGTCGCCGGCGCGGGGAGTCGTCGTCACGAAATTATGGTCGAGTTTGCCGGAGCCACCGGCGCCATTGAGCTTGGCGAGCGGGCCTTTGCCCTTGGTCTTGCCGGCGGGTTGGAGATTGCAGGTGTAGTAGCCGGCGGCGCGGAACCAGTCGCAAAGGTGCGCGGCGGGTATGGGGAGCGGTTGCTTGTTCCACGCCCAAGTGCGGTGGTTGTGGCAACCGGTGTAGGTTTGGTAGCAGCCCGTCATCAACGCCGAACGGCTGGCGGAGCAGACCGGGGCGGTGCAAAATGCGTTCGCAAAACGGACGCTCTGCGCGGCGAGTTGGTCGAGATTCGGCGTCTGCACGAGTGGTTCGCCGTAGCAGCCAAAGTGCGGACCGCTGTCCTCCATGATAATGTAGAGGACGTTGGGGCGCGACGCCATCGGGGCGATGGTGGGGGTCGGGAGCGGGGAGGGGGAGCCCGACCGAGAGGCGGCGCCGGCCTTATCTTTGGCCAAAGCGGAGGTGACGGCGGCAATGGCACCAGCGGCGACGCCGGTGGTTAGAAATTCGCGGCGGGTGGGATTCATGGTTCAGCGCTAGACGGGCTCAGTAGTTTAGGGTTACACCGACAGAGTAGCTGCGGCCCGTGTCGCCATAGTAGAGGTTGCGACGGGAAGTGCCGACGTATTGTTGCTCCGGAGCGGCCGTGAGGTTGGTGGCTTCGGCCTTGAGCGTCCAGCGCGGCGTGAGTTTGTAACTGGCAAGGGCGTCGTAGCTCTCGAAACCGCGGGCGTATTGATCGAGGCCCGGGGTGCCGAGCGCTTGGAGATAGTCACCTCGCCAGTTGTGCGAAATGCGAATGAACACGCCATGCTCTTGGTAGGTGAGCGCGAGGTTGCCGAGCTGCTGGGATTGATTGAAGAGCGGGAGTTTTTCGCCGACGCGACCGGGTTCCGTGAGCGTCACTTCGGAATCGACGAGCGTGAAGTTGGAATAAATGCCGAAGCCGTCGAACGGGGCGGGGAGAAAGCTGAGCTGTTGCTGATAGGTGAATTCCCAGCCGGAGACGATGGCCTTGCCGGCGTTGTCGCGAACGGTAAAACGGGCGGGTTGGCCCTCGTAGGTGCCGTCGTAGGAGCGGCGGTAGATCGGGCCGTCGAGGTTTTTGCGGAAGTAGCCGGCGGAAACGAGGCCGATGGACTTGAGGTAATACTCGGCGGAGAAATCGAGGTTGTCGGAGCGGGTGGCTTTGAGGTTGGGGTTGCCGCCGCTGACGAGCACCGGATCGGAGAGGCTGGGCGCCGCCGGAATCGTGAAGTTGATCGAGGGGGCGATGAAATTGGTTTGGGGGCGGGCGAGGGTCTCGTTGTAAGAGGCGCGGAGCACGAATCTCTTGCCGGGCACATAGCGCAGATGCAGGCCGGGGAGGACGTCGGCGTAGTCGGAGCGGTTCGTCGTCCAAGTGTAGCGTGCTGGGTTGTTGGTCGCGAAGGCGGTATTCTGGCGGTAGGCTTTGGCCTCGGTTGCGGTCGCCTCGTAGCGCAGACCGGCGAGGGCGGTGAACTTGCCGCGGGTCCACTCGGCCATGGTGTAGCCGGCGTCGATTTTTTCGGCGACGTAGTAGTCGGCGGAGAGGGTGTTTTGGAGGGTGGTGCCGGCGTTGGGAACGAAGAGAGCGAGATTGGCCTTGGCGAAATCGTAAAATCCGAAAGGGGCGACGGTGGGCCCGAAGGCGAAGAGGTTGCCGAGGTAATCGCGTTTGACCTCGGCCGTGCCGCCGAGGCGCGGATCGGAGAGGGCGAGCGTCCCGGAGACGACGGTGTTGTATTGCTGGTTTTCCTGGTCCCAGCGTTTGGGGCTCCAGCGGACTTTGAAACCCGCGCTGAGACGGAGCGGATGACCGGCGAGGTGAAATTTCCGGTTCACGTCGCCTTTGACCGAGTATTCGCGGTTTTTCAACTTGCGGTCCTGGATTTGGAGCTGGCTGAACGCGTAGGCGGACGGGTCGAAGAGATCGGTGCCGGCGGTCTGGGTGAAACGGGGGCGCTCACTGTCGGCGAGGTCGAACGTGGCCGTGGTGTTGGTCGCAGTCGTCCACTGGCCGGTGATGGAATCTTGGCGGTTGGTGCCGCTGGAGAAAGCGCCGACGAGTTCAAGTTTCCAGTGGTCGAGCTGGGTGCGGCCGCCGAGGGCGACGTTGGTGCCGGTGTCGGTGAACTGGCGGGGATTCACGACGCGCTGGCCGCGCACCGTCGTGGAAGTGAAGGCGGTGAGACGCTCGTCGGCAACGGTGACCGGGCCGGTGGCGGCGGGGGCGCCCACGTTTTGGACGACGAACCGGGGCCGGGCGTTGCGCTCGATGAACACGTTGTGGGCGGCGCGGACGTAGAGGAGGGTATCGTCGCCGAGCTTGTGTTCGAGGGTGGCACTGCCGCCGGTGCGTTCGCGTTTGATGTCGACGTAGGTGAACGGGAGGGTGTTGGGTCCGTTGCCGGCGTAAGCGCCGTTGGGGGCGTTGCCGGTGCGCACGGCCCAGCCGGAGGGCTCGATGGTTTCTTCGAGGGCTTTGCGTTGGGCGCGGCTGACGGAAAACTGCACGCCCCAGTCGGCGCGGGCGCCGAAGACATCGGAAAAATTCAGGCCCGAACGGTAGCTGGATTGTGCGGAGAGGTCATTGTATTGCCAGTAGGCGTTGGCGGCGAGGATGCGGCGCGGGGTGTCGAAGGCGCTTTTGCTGCGGAGATTGATGACGCCGCCGATGGAGTCGCCGTCTTGGTCAGGAAGCGCCGACTTGGTGATCTCGACGCCGGCGAGCTGTTCGGCGGGATAGACATCGAGGGAGACGGTGCGGCCGTCGACCTGATTGGAGAGAACGCTGACGCCGTCGATGGTGATGGAATTCAAGTTGGGCGCGGCGCCGCGGATGGTGATGTCGCGGTCCTCGCCGCGCTGGCGGACAGTGGAAACCCCGGGCATGCGCTTGAGAGCCTCGGCGGCGTTGACGTCGGGGAAATTGCCGATGGCGTCGGCGGCGACGATATTTTTGAGGTTGGTGGCCGAGCGCTGCTCGTTGATCGCGCGGGCCTGTCCCTCCCTCACGCCGTCCACCACGAACGCGGTCAGGCTGAGAACCTCCGGGGTGAGGGCGATGTCGAGTTGGGTGGTGCCGTCGGCTGCGAGCGTGTAAGGCACGTTGCGCTCGGCGTAGCCGATGTAGTTGACCACGGCGGTGCCCGTGGGCGAAGGCAGGCCGGATCATCGCCGCGGTGGCTGAGCTCTCCGAGGTCAGTGAATTTGCCTTCGCTGATGGCGAGCACGAGCCAGGCGCCTTTGAGTCGCAACGCAGGGTGATGTCCGTCGGGATCGGCAACGGTTGCGGCGTGGATCGTAAGTGTGGCTTTGGATGTCGCGGCGCGCGTAGCGGTTCCGCGGACCACGGCAACCGTTGCCACGGAAAGCTCTCGGACGAATTCGCGACGAGTGGGACACGGAGAAGGTGCGGGCGGTTCGACATGAAAAAGTAGTTCAGATTGCGCCGTGAGTCGCCGATCGGATGCTGGTCTGGGGCGGATGTAAGGATCGTGGCTTTAGCCCTCAGCGTCGAGCGCGGCGTGGGCTTGAATCCGGACTGTGCGTGGGTCCCGTTACGAGCCGCGCGTGCGACTCATCGATGCGGACCTCTGTGCAGCGGGGCACCGTAAAGCGAGCATGCGGAGGGGGCGGAGATTTTTCATGGGTGGAGCAGGGGGAGCGTTTCAGTAATTCCAGCGGACGCCGAGCGCGTACCGGCGACCGCCGTGGCCGTGGCGCCGGGTTTGCGCGATTAACTTCCGCTTCCGCGGTGAGAAATTCCGCCCCGACGCACCACCTCTAGCGTGCGAGCGGACAGCCCGGATTTCACCCCGAAGCCGGGTCGCGATATTTGGCGCTGTCCGTGCTTCAACCCATACGAACAACGTCACCCAATGAAGACCTACGGAATCGTCCTTGCGTCGCTCCTGACGCTCCTCGCCGCCTGCCTCGTGCGGGCCGCCGATATGAATATGAAACCCATCGCCCGCGTCATGTCGCTCGTTGAGATCGAAACCGACGATCCCACCGGCTACGCGATGTGGATCGCCAAGACCAACGAGATCGCCAAGGCGAAGCTCGGCGTCGATGATTACATTCGCGTTTACCAGAGTGTGTTCGACGGGCACGGGACGAACCGGGTGCGCGCCGTGTCGAGCGCCGCGTCCGTCGCCGAGATGACCAAGAACGCGATGGCCCTCGAGAACGATCCCGCGATGCTGCAAAATCGCGAGCACCTGCGCGTCATCCGCAAGCAGGGTCCGCGCGTGCTTTATCAAGCCGTGCGGTTCGACGGTACCGTGAAGAACGCCTCCGTTTACACCACGCTCGCGATGGTCACCGACGAGGCGGGGTATCTGAAGGCGCTCGATTAGCTCCGGGCGATCTACGACTCGCTCGGCATGAAGGACGCGAAGATCAACGTTTACCGGGTGATGGCGGGCCGCACCGACCACACCCACCGCATCTCGATCAGCCTGCCCTCGCCGGAACGGCTGGCCGCCTTCATCGACCTCGCGGGCACCAACCCGCAGGTGACTGGTTGGCTAGCGGATTCCGCCAAGTATCGCACGGTCGTCGCCAACATGACGGCGCGCGAAATCACGAAGTAGGCGAAACGCCTCGACGGCTTGCGGAGCGGCGGCGGATTTATCCGGCGCCGCTTTTTTGCGAACGATTCGACTCTGGGTAGCGGCGTGCGTTCCTGCCCGCCGCAGAGCGCGCGCGTGGCGGTCGGTCGGCGGGGACGTCCGCCGCTACTCCCGAGCAGCCGATAGCATCGAGGACACACCGACTTGAAGTCCGCGCAACTCCGCGAGGCCGCGCAGGCGTCCGATGAGCGGGTAGCCGGGGCAGGTGGGCGCGGGACGTTTGAAGTCGTCGAGCATCAGGTGGCCGTGGTCGGGGCGGAGGGCCACGCGCCAGTCGCGTCGGCCAGAACGGAGGCGCGAGGCTTGTTCTTCCAGCAGCGCGCGGACGACGGCGGGCATGTCCATGCTACCTTCGAGGTGATTGGCCTCGTAAAATGTGCCGTCGGGTTCGCGTTGCACGGCGCGTAGATGCACCGCGTGGATGCGCGAACCGAGACGTCGCACGATGCCGGGGAGATCGTTGTCCGCGCGCGCGCTGAGTGACCCGGTGCAATAGCAGAGGCCGTTGGCGGGCGAGTCGACCATGGCGAGAATGGCGCGGAGATGTTCCTCCGTGGAAACGATGCGCGGGAGGCCGAGGACGGGGAAGGGCGGATCATCAGGATGGATCGCGAGCCGCACGCCGGCGGCTGCGGCGACGGGGGCGATTTCGGCGAGGAAGAGACGCAGGTGTTCGGTCAGTCGTGCGGCATCGATGTTGGCGTAGCGGGCGAGCATGGCGCGAAAGTCATCGAGCGAGAGATTGAGGCGCACGCCCGGGAAGAGATCGAGTGTTTGGCGGATGAAGGCAGTGCGACCGGCATCATCGAGGGCGGTCCAGTAACCGGCGGCGGCGGCGCGTTGCGCGGGCGTGAAATCGTTTTCCGCGCCGGGGCGGGCGAGGCCGAAGAGATCGAACGCGGCGAATTTCTTCGGATCGTAGAGCAGCGCCTCGGTGCCGTCGGGCAGGCGATGAGCGAGGTCAGTGCGCACCCAGTCAAGGACGGGCATGAAATTGTAGACGACGACTTCGATGCCGGCAGCGCCGAGGCGTTGGAGGGTGACTTTGTAATTCTCGATGTGGCGAGCGAAGTCGCCCGTGCGGGTCTTGATCGCTTCGGAAACCGGCACCGATTCGACGACGCGCCAAGTGAGACCGGCGGCGGTGATCGTGTCGCGGTGTTGTGCGATGAGCTCAGCCGGCCAGGCTTCGCCGTAGGGAATTTGGTGGAGCGCGCTGAAGATGGCCGTGGCGCCGGTCTGGCGAATCTCAAGGAGCGATACGGTATCGTTCGGGCCAAACCAACGCATCGAATCTTCCATCAGATTTTTCATCGTGGCAGGAAATACGGGCCTTTTACGCGGTGGAATACGAATCGCGAAAGAATATTAGAGCAACGGGAACGCGCGTGTGCGCGGGACGCGTCACTGGGGTTTGTGGGCGGCCCGACCCGCGGCCGCATCGCGTTCGGCGTCAGTCAACGTGCGATTGAAGGTCGCGCCGAAACCCACGGTTTGTCGGTAGGGGTAGCTCTGCCAAGGATCGCGACCTTCGATGCGCGGGTCACCAGTATTTACGAGGTAGGAGCGGAGCTGCTGCCACAGCTTTTCGCGGGTCGCGCGGTGCGCGGGATCCGCGGCAAGGTTGTGGATCTGGTGCGGATCGGTGCGCACGTCGTAGAGTTCCTCGAGGGGGCGCTTGCCGTAGCAGAGCGCGAATTGTTCGGGGAAACGGCGCTGGTTGGCCGGATCTTCCATGAAGTCCTTGATGGGACCGCCGTCGACGTCGCCATGGAAGGTTTTGTTGGAAGAAACGAAGTTAGGGCCGCCTGTCGGCCAGCGGTCGGGCTCGAAATTTCGGATGTAGAGAAAATTTGCAGTGCGCACGGCGCGCATGGGATATCCGCCGCCGTCGGGACGGCACCAGGTGTGGCGCTCGAGCGCGGTGTAGACGGAGTCGCGCGTGGAATCGACCCGCCCGGCGGCCTGCGATGTGAGCACGGGGAAGAGGCTGCGGCCGGTGATCAGCGCCGGCACGGCGATTCCGGCGACTTCGAGAAAAGTCGGCGCAAAATCCAGGTGGCTCACAAAATCGTCGACCACGCGACCGGCGGGAACCCGGCCGGGCCAGCGCACCGCGAGGGGCATGCGCACGCCCGGATCGTAGAGCGTAGTTTTAGCGCGGGGGAACGGCATGCCGTTGTCGCTGGTGACGACGACGAGAGTGTTATCCAGTTCGCCCAGAGCCTCGAGCTTCGCGAGCATGCGTGCGAGCTGGGCGTCGAACCAATCGATCTCGAGGGCGTAGTCCAGGAGGTCGCTGCGGACCTCTTCGGTGTCGGGCCAATAGGGAGGAACCGTGACGTCGGCGAGGCGTTGGCCGGCTTTGAGTCCGGAGCCTTTTTCATAAACGCGATGGGGCTCGGTGGCGCCGAACCAAAAGAAAAACGGCGCCCCCGAGGGGCGATCGCCGAGGAACGCGTTGAAATTTTCCGCGTAATCGCGCGCGTCGATCGCGGGGTGCGGGGGCGGCGCGACGAGTTTGTCATTGTATTCGCGGCCGATGGGATGCCGCGTCAGACCACCGGCCTGCCACTCGCCGGGCCCCCAGCCCTTGCCGGTAAAGCCGGTGTGGTAACCCGCAGTTTGGAGGAGATGCGGGAACACCGGGAATTCTTTCGGTAAGGTGCCGTAGAGCACGCCCGCTTCGCCGATCTGCCAGATGTGCCGGCCGGTGAGGATGGCGCTGCGCGACGGCGTGCACGAGGGGCTGGCGCAAAATGCATGGGTGAAGCGCACGCCTTCGCGCGCGATGCGGTCGAAGGCGGGCGTGTGGACCGTCCGCTCACCGTTGATACTCGTGTCCCGCCAGGACTGATCGTCGCTGATGGCGAAAAGGATATTGGGCCGGCGCGATGGATTTGGCGGTGAGTCGGCCGCGTGCGTGAACGCGCCCGGGACCAGCAGTAGCGCGACGGCTGCGAGCAGTTGAGGCGTTCGAGACGAGCAGAGCGGAAATGGCGCGTGCATGGATTGGAGCGACGTCGCGGGGTAGGGGAGGCGACCAAGAATACGGACAGCCACACGCGGTTGGGGCCACCCAAAACAGTCGTCGAGGGCGCGATCATCGTTCGGTTTCAATCACTGCGCGAGACGGCGACGATCCATTCAGACGAGGCCGCGCCTTTTCTTGCCGAGGCCCGGTGCGCTCAGGCCTTCAACCCACGCGCCGCGCACGAGGAGCAACCGAGGCGAGGCGGCTTCACCGGTGGTCCAATGATGCAATTTCGAGACGAGCAGGTCGACGGCTTCTTCTCCGATCTGGTGCTCGTTTTGCTTGAGGCCTGCGACGGTTCCCGTGGTTTCGTGAACGGAAAGTGACACCAGCCCGACGGCGGCGGGCGCGCAGGACATTTCGACGGGCGTGCGATGGGAGAAGATAACGGCATCGAGGCGATGACGTGCGATCCACGGATTGAGGAGTTGGGGAATTAGCTCTCTGGTTTCCGGCATGAGGGCAGGGATGCGGTCGCGGTTGGGGACTTTTTGTTGTGCGACGAGAAAACCGGACCACCAGCGGTGTTCCAACCGGTGGCTGATGTTGGCGGCGACCGCGAGGCCGATGCGCCGGTAGCCAAGTGCGAGGCACTGTTCGAAGGCGAGCTGGGCTCCATAGAAATGATCGTCGGCGACCCGATCGATGGAGGGCGAATTTACGCTGGTTCCCAATCCAACCACCGCGAAGTCGGACACATTGAAGGCGAGGGTGGTCTGGTCGCCGGGTAACGGGGCGACGAGGACGCCGTGGATACCGCGCGCGCGAAGCAGGGCTTCCAACCGCTCAGGTCGCATGGCCGGATCGGTGAGAGAAAATTCTTCGAGGCTGAAACCACGCTTCAGCGCCCTCGTGCTGGCGGCGGCGTGGAAACGGCGATGGGTGGCCACCTGGCGCCATGAGTCAGGAGCTACGTGTGACGTCAAAAAAGCCAACGAAGCCTTCGCGGAGGCGGCTGGCTGGCCGGTGCGGCGGACACTCATCAACGCGGCGACGAGCGGGTTTTTCCGATAGCCGAGCTGTTCGGCGGCGGCCTGCACGCGTTCGCGGGTCGACTGTGGGATGCTACGATGGCCGGCGAGCGCGAGGGAGACCGCCGAGCGCGAGATACCGGCGAGACCGGCAACCTCTTTCATCGAGACGCGCTCTGACGGTGCGGCGGGGAGTTTGGCGGACGATTTCGCGGACATGGCGGATGTTAATGATATAAGCAAAAATGGCGCTTCGTAGATTTTTCACTCTCACGGGGACTGCTTCGGGTCGGGCATAGCGGGCATTCTGGCGAGTTTACTCAACAATGCCAGTAGACTCGTCTTTGCGTCGTGTTCAGAGCTGGGTTCTGTTGCTACCCCGTTTCGATGCGCACGCGCAAACTTCACCTCAAATGACCCCTACCACGTCCTCAGCCCCGCGGCCGCGTATCGCGATCCTCGCGGTCGGATTTCTTTCAGCGACGGCCGTGGCCGAGCTATTTGCGCAGGCCGCTCCGGCCCGCCTTGCGCCGGTGATGCCCAAGGACGCGGTCGTAGAACTGTCGCCGTTTGTCATCTCATCGGAGCGGGAAACCGGTTGGTCTGCCAACGATACGTTGACCGGGACGCACACGAAGCAGGCGTTGAAGGACCTGCCGGTAAATATCGACGCTATCACGTCCGACTTCATGGAGGATCTCGGGCTCTTCACGGCAGACGAGACCGCGCAGTTTGTCGCCAACGTCTATGCGCTGCCCGCGATGGAGAACGATAATCAGGGCGGTAATTTCTCGTTCCGCGGCCTGACCCAGGCGAACAATATCAGCCGAAATTATTTCCGTTGGTTCATCCCGAGCGACACTTACAATGTCGAGCGCATCGACTTCGGCAAGGGCTCCAACTCGCTGATCTTTGGCGCGGTCGAGCCCGGCGGCCAGGGCGCGGCGTTTACGAAGCGCCCTCTGCTGCGAAATTTCGGCGAGGTGCTCGCGTTCAACAACAGCGAGGGCGCCTACCGCTACCAGCTCGATTACAATCGCAAGCTCACCCACTCGCTCGCCGTGCGACTTAACGTCGTGCGCCGAGAGGAGAAAACGTTTCAGGACGCGTCGGCCTACAAGTTCTCCGGCGAGACGCTCGCCGCGCTGTGGCGGCCGTTCAGGCAGACGTCGATTCGCGTCGAGGCCGAGCAGGGGAAATACGACAACACGCGCGGCTTCGCCGGCATTACTGCCTGGGAACAGTCCGCCCGCTCCAACGCCTGGTCGACCGCCGGCACGTATTACACCTCCGACGGCGTCTGGGTGCTCCAAGCCGCGCAGTCCGCCGCCGACCGGCTCGCGGCCAATGCCGTCGCCGGCGGCCAGCCCTCGCTCATCGAGGACCGCTTCGTCGATGTGACGCTGCGCAACTCCGCCGGCGCCGCCGTCGGCACGAAGCGCCTCAACGGGTTTCCCAAAAGCTACAACCTCCGCGGTGGCTTCGATCAGCAGGCCCGTCCGTTTAACACCTACTCCATCACGATCGAGCAGGGTTTCGGTCCCGTCACCGCCGAGCTTGCCTACAACCACCAGAACCAAGCCTCCGACCGCAACGACAACTCGTTCGACACGACAATCAGCGTCGACGTGAACGGCCGGCCGTTCGTCGACGCCGCGTCGGACCGCAAACACTTCGGGACCGACACGGATGCGTTTCGCGCCGCCGTCGTTTATAACTGGAAACCCGCGAAGTGGTTGGAGCAGCTCCTCGTCGCCACCGCCGAATACAACGAGAGCGCGCAGGACAACTACCGCCTCCAAGGCTACAACGTGCGCCCCGTCCTCAGCGGTGCGGCGACCGCCATCAACACGACCGCCGACCGCGGTCGCCTCCGCCTCTACCTCGATGACCCGCAGTTCTACTCGCGCGGGATTTTCGACCGGCTGCAGTTCTCCGCGCCGCCCGTGACCAGCGCCGTCGACCTGCGGATGCTCGGCTTTTTCGCCTCGGGCACCGACGCCGCGAGCGGCACGCAGTTTGTGCGCAGCGCGGCGGCGACGTTTTCCGCAGCGGGAAAATATTTCGGCGGCCGCCTCCACTCGCTCGTCGGCGTCCGTCGCGACACCAACCGCGAATACGGCTACGCGACCACGCGCTATTTTGGGCCGTTCAACGAGGCGATCCGCCCGCCGAAATACCAGGACGCGCTCAAGGGCGACTATCAGGAAAATCTCACGCAGCGCCTCGCCAACACGACCTTCACCGGCGGCCTCACCTACGCGCTCACCCGCGACGTGAACGTTTACGGCGTCTACTCCGAGTCCTTCCGCTTTCAGGATTTCGTGACCTTCGACAACGTGCGCTTCGGCCCGATCATCGGCGCCACCAAGGAGGTCGGCCTGAAGGGAAATCTGTTCGGCGGACGCGTCGGCGCGACGCTCGGCGTTTTCGACATCGACCGCCAAAACGTGCGCCTCTCCTACAACAACATCATCGGCCTCAGCGCCGTCCAGCTCGAGGATCTGATGAACCCCAACAATATTCTTCCCGGCAGTCCCGCCTACAAATTTAGCGCCCCCGGCACCGCCAGCGCCGCGCGCAACTACCAGTCCACGGAAAACTCCCGGGGGGCGGACCTCACCCTCATGGTGCGGCCGACCAAGCAGCTTCAGCTCCGCTTCACGTTCGCGCGCACAAAAGTCGTCGGCACGCCCGATCTCGGCTCGTTTCGCGGTTACTACAACGCCGCCGTCGCGCGCACCACCGCCGCCGCTGGCGCCGGTGGCAATCCCGCGCTCGCCGAGAGCCCCGCGGTGCTCGCCACCGCCAAACTTCTCCTCGACTCGCTCGACCTACCCGGCCGTCCCGCCGGCGCGCAGGCTTCGCCGTGGTCGGGTAGTTGGGTCGTCGACTACTCCTTCGCCCGCGAAGGTGCGGCGGCGTTGCGCGGCGTGCGGGTCGGCGTCAACGGCAGTTGGCGCGACAACTACCTCCTCGGCACCCCCAACGGCCAACTGATGATCGGCGGCACGCGCCATCCCGTGAACGCCTACGTTATGCGCGACCAGAAAATATGGGGCCAGCAAGTCCGCCTCCGCGCCGGGGTCAAAAATCTCGTCGACCTCGAGAACAGCAAGGTTCGCAAGACGGGCTTCACGACGATGTCCACCGGGGCCAACGTCTACACCTACTCTTATGTGATGCCGGCGCAGTATGACCTCACCGCGTCAGTCAAATTCTGATTTTCCAACCTCATGAAATTCCTCCACCGGTTCCTCCTTGCCCTCCTCGTGCCCATCGCCGCGGGCAGTGTGCTCGCTGCCTCGGCCGCGAAAAAACCCAACATCATTTTCATTCTCGCCGACGACTATGGGGTCGGAGAGGTCGGGTGCTACGGCGCCGACAACTACCAGACGCCGAACATTGACGCCCTCGCGCGTGGCGGCACCCGCTACACCCACGCCTACACGCCGTCGCTTTGCGGTCCGTCACGCGCGACGATTTTGACCGGCCGTTATTTGTTTCGCACTGGCGCGACCAACCAAGATGCCACCGGGAGATTCACGCCAACCGCCGAGACGATGATGCCGAATATTCTGAAGCCCGCCGGCTATGCCACCGCAGCCGTCGGGAAATGGGGACAGTTGCCCCTCGGGCCGGCGGAGTTTGGCTTCGACGAATACCTCAAATTCAAGGGCAGTGGCGTCTACTGGAACACCCAGGACAAGGGCAAGGACTACGAGCTGAATGGCAAAACCGTGCCGCTCCGGGACAAGGAGTATCTGCCCGACGTGATGCATACATTTGTGACTGATTTCATCACCAGGAATCACGATAAGCCCTTTTATCTCTACTACTCCCTGTCGCATGTGCACACAGAGATTTTGCCGACCCCGGATAGTGCGCCGGACAGCAAAAATATCTACGCCGACAACGTTACCTACATGGACAAACTGGTCGGGAAGTTGGTCGCCGAGTTGGAGCGGCAAGGACTCAGGGAGAAAACGCTGATTGTTTTTTTTGGCGACAACGGCACCGCCGGTGGACGCTCGGACGAAGCCAAAATCCGCGGCCGGCGGCTCGACGGCGCGAAAGGCTCGATGTTGGAGGGCGGTAGTTTGGAGCCGCTGATCGTCAACTGGCCCGGGGTTACGCCTGCAGGTAAAGTGCGCGCGGACATGATCGACTCCACTGATTTTGTGCCCACGTTCGCTCAGATCGCCGGGGCGAAGTTACCCGAGGAAAAAATTATCGACGGTCGTAGTTTTGCCGCATCGATCCGCGGCGAGACCACGCAGGCCCGCGAGTGGGTTTTTCTTCAACTCGCCAAGCAATGGTATACCCGCGAGCCCCGGTGGAAACTGACGCAGTCGGGAGAACTCTTCGACATGAGCGACGCGCCTTTCTCCGAAAAGCTCGTGCCGGCCGACACCAAGGACGCCGCCGCGATCGCGGCCCGTAAACGTCTTCAGGCTGGGCTTGATCAATTGAATCCCGCCGGCGGCTTCGTTGACGACGGAGACGGTTCCGGGCGTCACGCGAAGAACGCGGAGAAAAAGGCGAAGAAGAAACAGGAGTGACGATCACCGTAGCGATCAGATCACGACGAACATAATCCGATGAACTTCACCCTCACCCTGCGCCGCCTCCTCGCCTTGCTCGGACTGTTTGCCGTTGCCGCCGGCTTGGCCGCTGATGAATCGGCCATCGCGGCCGTGCGCGCCGCGGACGATGAGCGGGTGGCTGCGACTCAAACTGGCGACCGCGCGCGCCTCGCGGCGATCTACTCCGACGATCTCCACTACGTGCACTCGAGTGGGAAAAGCGATAACAAGGCCGAGCACGTGGACGGCCTCGTCAAACGCACGACCCGCTACGAAAAATTTGACTACCAGACGCGCGAGTTTCGGCCGGCGGGGCCCGGCGTGATGCTGATGACCGGCCGGGTGGTCATCCACTCGACGAACGCCAAGGGAAAAAATCAGAACGACGTGAACTTCCTTGCGGTTTGGCGTCTCGAGCACGGCCAGTGGAAATTCCTCGCGTGGCAGGCCGCCAAGAACCTCCCGCCAGGTGTGAAGCAGCCGTAGCCTGCCGATGAACCCACGACGACTCATCTCAATTTGCACCGGTCTGCTCATCACGGTGGTGGGCGTTGACGCGAACACGACGAGTAGCCTGCGTCCGATTGAGGTGACCGCGACCGTGCCGCTGCAGGTGAAGGAAGTAGAACTGCGTTTCCGCAGCGCGCGGAATCGACCGATGAGTAAAATCACGGACATCTCGCCGAACCATCCGACGCCGCAGACCGTGCTTCCGTCACCGAAGCCGGACAAAGAGGTTTGGTATCCGGTGGTGGATTTAGAGCTTAACGCCGGCATGACGGGAGTGCTGCGGTGGCAGGCCGCGCCGCGATTGGTTGCGGTGAATCACCATTTCCACGGAAAAACAGAAACCGGGCAGCGGGAAATGACAGTGACGGCGCAGCGCCTGGAATCGTGGGAAAATAGCGTTTATGGCGAGCCCGCAGTTCCGCTTGAGGATTTCTTTTTGGCTGCGCGCGTGCCGGTCATCAACGGAGGCCTGAAGTATTCGGTACAACCGCTCGGCGAGGAATGGTTCGGCACGATCACCGCCGTGGACAGTATTTCCGGCAAGGAAGTAGAGCTCCTGCGACGCGAGCCGCGCCCCTTTGTTTCCGCCCAGATCGGCGGCGGCGCCGCGATTTCGCTGACGAAGGAGAACCTCGAGCAATCGCTGCTTGATTCCGTCAATTACCTGCTGCGCGCCCAGAATCGGAACGCCGTCAGTCCGACCAATGGCGGGCTGCATCTCTTCTACGATTTGGATGCGCAGACCTACCGTTCCTCCCATTGGATTTGGGGCGCTGGTCCGGCGGTTTCGGCGCTGCTTGAGGCGGAAAAGTTTCCCGCGATTGCCCGGAATTTTCCCGCGCGACACCTGTTGACTCGCGCGGACGAAATCGGCCGTAGCGGCCTCGCCTTGCG
>Ga0209829_10000202_pt1 | contig 55112 bp, 47 predicted proteins | sample C_140205_EF_Meta_FD_187311 | JGI IMG/M metagenome (GOLD analysis project Ga0209829, IMG submission 187311) | Freshwater microbial communities from Lake Croche, Canada to study carbon cycling - C_140205_EF_MetaG (SPAdes) (version 2) | ecosystem: Environmental > Aquatic > Freshwater > Lake...
TTTTCCAGTCATCAACATACAACGAGATGGCGCACAAACAGGAGCACTGCTGTAATGTTGTGTAAAACGCATGCCCTCTTTGGCCATTTGATCTAAATGAGGAGTTCTAATTTTCTTTTGCCCGTAAGATCCTAATTCACCATAGCCCATGTCATCGGCATAGATATAAATGATATTAGGCTGAGATTTTTTAGATTGAGCCGCTCCACTTAAAAATAGCAGCAAACAAAACGGTGTTAGCCATAAAAATAAAAAATATTTTTTCATACTATGTAGCTTTAATTCATTCACCGATATTTATATAAAAGTACCTAATCAAATATACCTTTTTTTTGTTTTAGTTCGATTGTCTCTTAGGTTAAAAGAGGCTAATTTTTTTATAAATACCCTAAAAATAATTACCTTTTGGTATGCATTCTGAATCTACTTTACATAGCTCCCCAGTCCAATACAATTATTTAGGAGATCACGCCATTGTGCTTTCAATAAATACTTCGCTTTCAACCAATTCCATTTTACAAATTAAAAAGACAACTGTTGCTTGTTATGCATTAAAAAGCATCTATACTTGGATCAAAGACATCATACCCGCTTATCAAACCATTACCATTGTCTTTGATGTCACTGGATATTATCAATCGGAAAAAATGGAGCCACTGTTGTTTTTCAAAAAAGAACTTCCTTCCTTCATTGAAAAAGAAAACGCAAAGCCACCAGTAGACGAAAAAACTACCCTCCTTCAAATTCCTGTTTGTTACGATCCTCAATTTGGCATTGATTTAGCCGCTTTGGCTGCTTATACCAAGCAATCCATCGAAACTATTATTGAGCTACACCACCGTGAAATTTACACCGTGTATTGTATTGGCTTTATGCCGGGCTTTGCCTACATGGGAAAGGTTCCTGAAGCAATTCAAATGCCCAGACATGCCACACCCAGGCCCAAAGTTTTTTCTGGTAGTGTTGGTATTGCAGGACCACAAACGGGCATCTATCCCATGGATTCCCCTGGAGGTTGGCAAATAATAGGCAAAACACCCTTACCCATTTTTGATCCGCATCCTTCTAAGTTGGCCTTATTGAAGACAGGAGACCAAGTTCAGTTTTATCCCATCTCTGTCAAAGAATTGACCTCTTTTAAAGGAACTCATTGACGCGCTCAAGCCTTTGATAGAGGGCTTAACTCATTCAAATATCCTATCTTTAAAGAGCATTAATTTCACCTACTATGAAAAAAATAACCCCTTTGCTTTTTGCAATTTTTACAATGCAATTGGCTTTTGCAAGCAGTAATACCTTTCCTGATACTTTAAAAGTTAAAAAAACAGCCGATTTTGAAATAGATGGAAAAGGAACCAATGCGAATTGGAACTTAACCAACTGGGTGCCTTTAACTCAATTAGATTCTGGTGTTAGCGGCTACGATACAAAATTTAAAACGATTTATTCAGACGCAGGTATTTATGTTTTCTTTACCGGGAATGATAAAAAGATAACCAGCGAATATTACAATGATTTTGAAAACCTTTTTAAGGCGGATGTTTTTGAAGTTTTCTTTCATCCAGAACCTAAAACACCCATCTACTTGGAATATGAAGTGAATGCACACAATGCAGAATTGGTGTTGCTGATACCTAATTTAAAAAACAAGATCAACGGTTGGATTCCTTGGCATTATACAGCGAATAAAAAAGTTACAAAAAAAGTTTTTGTACACGAAGAAAATAATCAAATGTACAAATGGAGCGCTGAATTATTTTTCCCCTACTCTATTTTTAGTCCACTCGAAAATACGGACATAAAAAAAGGCACTTGTTGGAATGCCAATTTTTATAGATTAGATTATGATTCAGGCAAAATGATTAAATGGTCCTGGTCGCCTGTAATAGCCAGCTTCCATGAGTTTAATCGATTTGGTGTAATTCAGTTTGATTAAAATTGTATTGCAATTTTAATCTATAGGTGTTTTCTTGTGCCAATAGGAAGCCAGGATGGATCCAGTAATATTCATGAATGGTCCAAATACAGCTGGTGCCAATCCCATGGTAGCTGCCTTGCCTAATTTCTCTGCAAGTCCAGATGCCAAGCCTCCATTTTGCATACCCACTTCAATGGCAATCGTTCTGCTATCTCTTTCGCCCAATCTAAATAGGCGACCCGTCCAATAGCCAAATAAATAACCAGAAGTGTTGTGAATAAAGGAAGCTAAAATAAGCAATGGCCCAATAGTCAATAAGCTTTTACTTCCTGCAGCAGTAATCACACAGATAATAGTAGCAATTCCAAACATAGAAACAGATGGCATTAGCTTGTCTAACCAAGTAGATTTTCCTTTAATGAATTTATTAAATAGCAATCCTAACAAGATAGGCACTATCACTATTTGTAAGATATGTACAAACATATCGGTTGCTTTGATTTCAATAAACTGCCCTCCTAATACTTTCATCCAAAAAGGCGTTAAAAAAGTAGCCAATAGAGTTGACACACTTGTAAGGGTAACAGACAATGCCAAATTCGCTTTGGCTAAATAAGACATTACATTAGAAGCCAATCCGCAAGGCATGGATCCAATTAAAACAATACCCGCAGCTATTTCAGGTTCAAAATTAAATGCTTTGGCCAAAGCAAAACCCATGATTGGCATAAAAGTAAAATGACCTGTTAATCCAATCAATACGGCCTTAGGTTGTTCCGCTACTCTTTTAAAATCCTTTAAGCCAATTTCGGTACCCATTCCAAACATAATCAATTGAATCAGTGGCGTAATTAATCCCTTCAATTTAAAATCTCCTACTTGTATAAAATATTGAGGGTAATTAAGGGTGATACAAACACATGCAAAAATGATCATGGTGAAACTTAATCCCTTATATACCTCAGAAGATTTAACTCCAAAGCTTAAAGCGAAAAAAGCCAATGCAATTACGACAGCAATGTATTGATTTTGATGGGCCAGGTACAATCCCAATGCCACAACAAAAAGCAGTAAGGATAATTTTAAAATTAATTTATAACTTTTCATTTTTTTTATTTGTCTGATTAAATTTTACCAAGTTCTTTTTTCTAAAAATTTCTCTAAGGTTTCTTTGCTCATGCTTGGTTCATTGGGATGCGCTTTTAACCAATTAAGGAATGAAGTCTTTATTTCCTCCGTCCATTGCGTATCAATTTGACCTGCATTGTATTTGCCAGATTTTAATACCTCTTTTGAAAACCGATCTCTTACTGAAATAAACTCTGCAGTAGCAATTACTTTTTCTGCTAAATGGGCAGGAATAAATAATACGCCCTCGCGCTCCGATAAAACTAAATCTCCGGGCAATACAATGGCACCGCCTATCCTAATGGGGCCATTCAAGCCCATCAACACCACTTCCTCTAAAAAGGAAGGATGAAAGTCGCGCACATAAGCATTGAATCCTTTGATGTCTGCTAATCCTGACAAGTCTCTAGCAGATCCATCAAATATCACTCCATTGCCAGTTTTATTAAAAATAGAAGTACCTAAATTGTCTCCAATTAATGTGCCTTGTGCAATTTTTCCAAATGCTTCGGCTACATATACATCCCCTTTTTGCAATACTTCAATGGGCCATGCATTGGTATTCCCTTTGCGTCCTTCTTTTTTACCACGTTCTTTGATCAAGGCTTCAATATCAGGTCTGGTTGGACTGTACCTGGCTGTAACGGCGCGGCCCACAACTGGAACATCGTCATGCACCATTTTCCAGTTTCCTTCAAATTGATTGTTGTAGCCTTCATTGTGCAAGATTTGCCACGCTTCTTCAATGCCAATTTTTTTAGCACGTTCAATTAAGGCATCACTTATTTTTGGACGACCATCTGCAAAACGTTCTCCTTTCCATTGTGCTGTTAAAAACTCAAGTTCTCCTTTTGGGAAAACTTGAGCTTGAGCAGTGAAAAAGATACTTGTTAAAAATAATAACGAGTATATTTTTTTCATATGTAAAATCATTTTATGCTAATGCACCTTGTAATACTTCTTTTAATCTTGCTGCTACAATTTTATCCTCTCCTTCTTGTAGCATCCATCCTGTGATACCAATACTATCTTTACCACCTACTGTTTCAATAGAAGGGGTACCATTGCGTAATTCAAGACGCAATGCTTCTCCTGTTTTTTTGATAACACTATAATCAAAAGTAATACTAAGTGTAGGAGTCACGTTGCCAAGTGTGGGTGTAGTAATGGTAGTTTTAACGCCTGCTACACTATCCGCTGCCGCTTTAATTTTTTCAACTCTTTTTAAGAAGAATAAAGCTTCGGCATCGTGGTCGATTTTAATAAACTCTTCTACCGCTACCAACATACCTAAAATTTCCTCTTTGTTTACTTTCATTCCACGACCAATGGTTTCTCCACGAGGAGGCATGGATAAACGAGCTGCTTTAATGATGTCTTTTTTACCCATTAAAATTCCAGCACTTTGTGGTCCTCTTAAAGCTTTACCACCAGAGATGGCAACAAAGTCAAATCCCATATCATTGAATCTCCATAAATTAGATACAGGAGGCACATCTGCTGCAATATCAATAGAAGTTGGAATACCATTTGCTTTCGCAATAGCTACCCACTCTTCATGTTTAATTTTACCACCATCTGATTGCACATGTAGAAAGTGCATAGACGCAGTATTTTTATTGATAGCAGCTTTTAATTCTTCTACTGTTTCTACCATGATTATTTTTACACCGGTATTGGTCAAAGCTTGATTGTATCCAATAGCATGTGCTTTTTGACAAATCACTTCGGTCTTCATTCCTGTACCTTCTAATTTAGGAAGTGCTCTTACCTTATTTGGATCAGTACCTGTTAAGATACCTGCCATCCCTAATGTCAATGCAGAAAAAGCGCCGGAAGTAACTACACAAGCTTCTGCATGTGTAATTTCAGCCAATCTTGCACCCACTTTGTCTTGCAAATCGTCTAGCATACAAAATTTATGAGATGCTTGTCTAATGGCTTCTACAGTTTCAGGTCTCATTAAACTAGCGGTCATGGCGGTATATGTACCCGCTGCATTAATAAAAGTGCGCACACCTAATTCAGTAAATAAATCTCTAGCAGCAACACTAGATGCTACAGAAGCAGCACTTGCAGAAGAAATACCACCCACTATTGCAGCGCCTGCTACAGGAGTGATGGTCATGTATTTTAAGAGGTCTCTACGTTTCATTTTTTTATTTTTTAATTGTTAGGGGGAATAGAATGTATGATCTGATTTAGGAATTGGCAATGGCGATACAATCCATCTCCACCAATGAATTACCTGGCACACCACCATAAGTAGCCACCGTGGTTCTTACTGGAGGATGCGCACCAAAACGACCTTTAAATACTTCGTTCATTTGCTTGTAATCATTTAAGTCGGCTAAGTATACATTTACTTTTAAAACTTTATCCATAGAGGAACCTGCAGCAATCAATTCTTTCTCCAATTCTTTTAAAACATGGTCAGTATGGGCTTTGATTTCTCCTTCGAAGTGCGCTCCTTTTCCAGCTACGAATACCATTCCACCAAATTTGGTTGATCCAGAAAATAAGGGCACATCTTGCTCGGTAGTTACGTTAAATACTTCTTTACCATAAGCATCTTTTGAAGAATTGGTTGATGCATTTGCAGCAACACTAGTGCCTGCGATTCCTAAGAATCCTGCAAACATTTTTTTGAAAATAGAGCGACGATTTTGTGTTTTCATTTTTTTTATATTTTATTTATTATTTAAGTTCAACAATCATTTCAATTTCTACGCAAATATTATTAGGCAAAGAAGCCACCCCCAATGCAGATCTAGCATGCTTTCCTCTTTCTCCAAATACTTCTACCATCAAATCAGAAAATCCATTCATTACTTTAGGTTGTTGCACAAAGCTTGGATCAGAACTTACCAATCCCAAAACTTTAACAATGCGCTTCACTTTGCTTAAATCACCAACATAAGATTTCAAGGTAGACAACAATGAAATACCAGTAAGTCTTGCGGCAGCTTGCCCTTCCTCTATGGTAACATCTTTCCCAAGCTTACCATACATTTGTCCTCCATCAGGTTTATCGGGTCCATGTCCAGATAAATAAACCAGTTTCCCAACTTGTACTTGTTTTAGATAATTAGCAATAGGTGGTACTACAGGAATTAAATTTATTTTCAATGCTTTTAACCTTTCCTCAGGAGTAATTTCCATTGGGTTGTCCGAAAATTGCAAACAGACAGGGGATTTAATATCCATGATTTGATGCGTATCCGAAAGATTTCCAGTAGCATCATCAAATGAAAATATTTGAACTTTATCTTCGTCCTGGCTTGCTACAAAAACAAAATGACCAGCAGGATCAAAACTAAAATTTCTTGGCTTTTTTAATACTGGCTGATGATACATTTTAGTAAGTTGTCCATTGGATCCAATTTTAAAAATGGTTAGTTCATTGCTAGAAACTCGATTGGTGGTGATTAACCATTTTCCACTTGGCGAAATATGAATGTCTCCACTTCCTTTTGCTTTTGGATCTTTGGTATACGCCGTATCAGCAAGTATATTTTGAATAGGAGTTAATTTATTTTGATCTACTGCAAATACATCTACAGTTCCAGACATTTCACTAATTAGATAACCAAATTTTCCAGCATCATCAAATACAAAATGTCTTGGACCATTGCCGGCACCTACAGAAATCGAAGTATAATTTTCATCTACCAAGCCATCTGCATAAATTTTATGTTGATATATTTTGTCTCCCCCTAAATCCGTAACCAATAAAAAAGAATGGTCTGGGCTTACTACCACATTGTGTGCATGTGAAGAAGATTGTCTTGCTTTGTTTACACTAGTCCCTTTGTATTTAATTTCCTGCGAAATGGGCAATACCGCGCCATGCTCAGTTTTAAATACGCTTAAACTACCACTATTGTAATTGGCCGTATACACTGTTTTACTTTCCTCGCGATAATTAACAAAACAAGGTCCCGCACCCATCGTAGGTGTTGAATTTATTTTTTCGAAATGATTTTGACTATTTAATTGATAAGCATTTACTGCAGATTTTTCGCCATTGGCTTCGGAAACAGCATATAAATATTTACCATCCTTTGTAAGTGTTAAATAAGATGCATTTGAGTTCTCTTTGGTATATTGCAAAGTAGGTTTACCAGTGACAGCGTTTACCGTATACACTTCGATACCAGGATTTCCTTTTTGAGTGTAAGAGCCTACAATCAATTGATATTGAGTTGTATCAGCCGAAAAAAAATGGAAAAAAGAACTAAGTAATACAGCGGCAATAAGATTCATATAAACAGGATTATTTAGACATAAAAATTAAGAAATATTATGCATAAATCACCTTTAGCATGCTGATATTTTTCAACAATTTTCAATCATCAGCCTATTTAATACGTATTTTTTACACATTAGCCTAAGCCACCTGCTTTCATGGAAAATAAGGCCCCCCTTACTTAATGAATTAGTAAATTTCGTAGCTTCCCTATAGATATTTCATAATTTTTTTAATTAAAACAATACCAATGAAAAAAATATATTTCATTCTATTTGCTTTGGTCACTTTATGTGTGAATGTATTTGCACAAGCACCCGCCCCCTTATATGATATCGTCGTTAAAGGAGGACATGTAATTGATCCAAAAAATAACATAGATGGCATTATGGACATTGCTGTCAAACAAGGAAAAATTGTAAAAGTGGAAAAAGGCATTGATGGCACTCAAGCAAAACAAGTAGTAGATGCTACCGACTTGATTGTATCTCCAGGTTTAATAGATTTACATTCACACGTTTTTGCGGGCACCCAACCAGATCATTATTTAAGTGATGGATTAAGTGCCTTAATGCCAGATCCCAATACTTTTAGAGTGGGATTGACCACCGTAGTAGATTGCGGTGGAGCAGGTTGGAAAAACTTTGCAGTTTTTAAGAAAAATGTAATTGACGTTTCACAAACCAGAGTGCTTTCTTTTTTAAATATTGTTGGCGAAGGAATGAGAGGTGGCAACTACGAACAAGACATTGCGGATATGAATCCGAAATTTGCTGCTGCTGCTGCAAAACAATATAAAGACTATATAGTTGGATTTAAATTGGCCCATTTTAATGGTGCAGATTGGACACCAACAGACAGAGCTGTAGAAGCAGGTAACTTGGCTGGATTGCCTGTTATTGTTGATTTTGGAGGCGCAAAACCTAATTTATCCATTGAAGAATTGTATTTCAAACATTTGCGTCCAGGGGATATATACACCCATGCTTATGCAGCATTGGGAGGTGGAAGAGAAGAAATTGTAGATGCTACTACCAACCAATTAAAACCTTTTGTTTTAGCAGCTCAAAAAAGAGGAATCATTTTTGACGTAGGTTATGGCGGAACAAGTTTTAATTATTCTCAAGCCATACCTGCATTAAAAGCGGGGCTTTATCCTAATACCATTAGTACCGACTTGCACACAGGAAGTATGAATACTTCTATGAAAGATCAATTGAGTGTGATGTCAAAGTTTATGAATTTGGGCATGGCTTTGAAAGAAGTCATCAGAGCAAGTACTTGGTCTGCAGCACAAGCTATCAATAGACCCTTGTTGGGAAATTTTTCTGTTGGTTCTGAAGCGGATATTGCTATACTAAATATTAGAAAAGGCAATTTTGGCTTTTATGATAAAACAGGCTATAAATTAAAAGGAAATGAGAAATTCGAATGTGAAGTAACTATAAAGGGTGGCAAAGTTGTTTATGATTTAAACGGACTCGCCACCCCTATATTTGTTAGATAGTATTTATTATTTAACTAATTGAATTATTCAATTCTCGGAGGTTGCATTTGTCTTCGCTTCAAATTTAAACGTTGGCGAACAATTGCAACCTCTGTTTTTGTTACTGAATCTGATTTGTTTCCAAAATTGTGCCTCACATAACTTAAAATATTAGCTATTTCTATATCAGGAAGCTGTGCAAATTTTGGCATCATACCAACAAATGGCTGATCGTTTATTTTAATGGGTCCTTCTAACCCTCTAAGTAACACTGCAATCAAAGTATCTTTATTGCCATTCACCCAATCCGATGCGGCAATGGAAGGAAAACGCAATCCATCCCCTTGCCCATCTTTTTGATGACAAGCTCTACAATTTAATTGATATAATTTTTCCCCCCCAACGGCTACTTTAAATCTCTCCAAATTATCTAATACTGGATCTGGCGTTTTAATATTGGTTCTGGTTTTTTGCCTTTGCAGCATAATAGCCAAATTCTTATCTGTAAATGCTTCTTTTTTACCCGTATACTTTACGCGCCATACTTTCCCTTTTTCTGATTCTGAAATGTACAAGGAACCATCAGGTCCTTGAGCCAATCCCATGGGTCTATATTTAGAATCTTTGGTATTGACCAAGGTATCTTTACCTGTAAAACCATCTGCAAAAACTTCCCATGGTTGCGCCTTTCCATTCACAAAAGGAACAAAAGCGACAATATAACCTGCTTGAGGATAAGGTGCACGTATGGTGGAACCATGAAATGCAATAAATGCCCCATTTTTATACCTAGCTGGGAATTGATCACCTGTATAAAATAATAAATCATTGGGCGCAAAGTGACCAGGAAAGCCAACCACAGGGGTTTCAATCGTGGTATCTGTATTCTCAATTTGTCCATTGCCACCGTATTCAGCATTCAACATGACTTTGCCTTTCATTTGATCAAAATAATAATAAGGCCAGCCTGCATTGGCACCTGGTTTTAATTTATAAAAAGCTTCGGAAGGCAACATAGCACTTTGCCATTCATTGTAATACTGAGGCCATTCGTTTACAAGACCATCTCTACCATGCCCTACGCAATACAAAGTATTGTCTTGTGTATTCCACGTCATTGCCACCAAACTTCTTAAACCAGTGGCTACTTTAATACCATCTGTGGTTCTAAATTGATTTAATTTATTTTCATCAAACATCCATACACCCCCATTTGAATCTAAGATGGGGCAAGGTTTCATTCCTGGTGAACCTGGCAACCTATTTTCTACTTGACAAGCATCGGAAGGAGCTCCAAAAGGAACAAAAATATGTCCCTTGCCATCAAAAGCCAATGGCTTTCCATCATGCTCTCTTCTTCTTCCACTGTCAATGACAATGTATTCCACTGGACCACTTGGTACCAAGGTTTTACTATCTAATTTATAACGGTAAACAAGCATCTCGGAACTGGTATACAAATAACCATTGTGAATGCGCATGCTAGTTGCATAAGCGCCTTCTCTTGCAATAGGACCAAAATTGGCAATCAAATCTGCACGGCCATCATTGTTCAAATCTCTTAATACATAATTCATCCCCCCTTTGATGAACTTATTGGCTTTGACATAAATATCTCCATTATCAGCCACCGCAAGATGTCTTGCATGTCCTGGCAAACTGTCTACAACCACAACGGCCTCAAAACCATCAGGCATGATCAATCCCCCATTTTTTTCTACGAAGAAAGTACAACTCATTTGAGTAAAAATGAATAATACTCCAATGAAAAGATGAATTTTTTTAAAGTGCATAAAGTTGATTTTAAAATGGATGGATACTTGTTTTTATTTTATCTAGGATACGCATAGATGATTTTTGTTCAGCCAATGGCATATCATTGTTTTTTTGATTGATGAGATTAAGGTACCAATTTTTCACAGATTCACCTTTAATACTTTGAACTGTTTGATTTAATTTTTCTGGATCATTTCCTAGATCACTTACTTGCAATAGATTGCCTGCTGGGTCATTGTAAGTGCCCAATAGGTAATGACTTAATTTTTCTCTGTATAAGGCTGCCTCCTTGTCATGATTTAATTTTGCATGAAACTTAGCAAGTAAATAGAATTCAATGCGATTGTCCACCTCTTCTGGATAAGGCGCTCCAACCCCTAGGTTTTCGGGCCAAAGCATGGCCAATTCTACTTGCTTGATGGCTTCCGTGGTATTGTTTTTGTCAAAATTTTCCAGGGCCAATTGAATTTTTGTTTCTCTGTACAATTCTCGGCCCTCCGTAGCACCTTCAAAAGGAATAATATTGATGTTTTTAAGAATGGCATCTGTCGTATTGTACTTTTTATTTAACAAACTTATTTTAGCTGCAAGCATACCCATTAAATAATTATCAGGGTGAACAGTGGAATAACCAGATGCAATCACCAAAGCTTCTTGGTATTTCCCAGATTCAGTCAAGGCATCAATAAGTGCTTTTTGGTATCTCCAATTGTTAGGATCAAGCGACAATGATTTATTTAAATCTGAATGAATCGCAATGGTATCTGTGGGGGTAGTTTGTTGTAACAATCTTGCTCTTGTTGCATAAAACAATGCATCCTTCGACTCCTCTTTACAATTTTTCAATAACTGCAAAGCTTCGCTATACTTTTCTCTGGATTGAAGCAATAAGGCAAAATAGTACTTCGCCCTCCAGCTGGTGGATTGATGCACTGCCCAGTTTAAGATGGGTTCAAATTCTAACCTAAAAGGCAAAATAAATTCAACCGAGGTATTGTTTGCTTTTTGTAAAAGTTCGTTTGATTTTTTAGGATTAGCATAGGACAACAACCAAGCTTGAAAGTAATTGGCTAAGGGATGTTTTGAAATTAATTCTAATAATTTAATGGCTTCTGTTTTCGCATTTAATTCATTGTAAAAACAAGCCAACTCAAGATAGGTTTCGGCTGGTTGTTCATTTTTTATAAGTGATGTAAAATATTGAATTGCAGAATCTCCTATTTGTGTAAATTCAAATCGAGCAAAATGATTTAAGGGATCTATTTTCAATATTTCACTTAATAAAACTTTAGCTTCATTGACTTTATTTGATTTCCTCAATGCCACCGCCTTTATCTCCATGGCCTTTAAGTTGTACCTGTTAAAGTCCGTGGCTTTATTAGCAAATTTGATGGCCCCTTCAAAATTATTGTCTTGCATTTCGATGGAAGCCAAGGAAGTATACGCTGCCGTTTTAAATTCACCAGAAATGCTTGCTAAATCAAAACCATCTCTTGCATTCATTTTACTATGAAGGGCCAATTGAATCAATCCATAATAGTAATTGGCTGCGCCATCGTGGGTGTCGATGCTTAAAGCAGTTTTAATGGTTTTTAGCGCACTGCTGTAATCAAAATAATAATATTGTAAGCTTGCGTATTTGACCAAGGCAGGAAGAAAATAGGGATCTAATTTCAAAGAAGCTTCTAATTTCTCTTTTGCTTTTGGATACATTCTTTGGTCGATAAATTCTTTACCTTGAATGTATAAACCATAAGCACTATTCCAATTAAAGTCGGCGGGTGAAGTGCTTGGACGCTCTAGTTCATTCTTTTCTCCAATATTGTATTTAAGTAAGTTATTTCCTAGCACAAACCCTAGGTTTTCATTGGTATTGGCAATGGAATCCATATACAATTGCATGGGCTTTAGTTTTACAAAGCGGGTAGCAATTACTTCATTGTCTTGATAAATTTTTAAAGTGTCATTGATGGACTGTACCGGATTAAAATAAATATATGTTTTGCCATGGTTGATCACGGTATTGAATGCCCCTACATTATTGGCCTCCTTAATCCCTTTGGTAGCTGACACTGGATACCAGTATTCTTTCCATAAGTCGGTATTGTAAGGCGCAAAACTTTTATGTTTAAACGGAGAAAAAGTACTGTTTTCGGCGCTTTGGTTAAACAACCTACCCGATTGCACTTCTACATATTGGCCTGCCTTATCCGTTAATAATTTTTCCCAAATCATGCCAGCTCTTGCCAAGCCCCATATCCAGATTTTCTTGCCTGCTTTTTCATCGTGTGGTGCAAATCGGACCATGCCATTTTCATTGTCATGATAATAAGCTCCAAAGAAATTGGTATAGGTGCCAAATACATGATAAGAATGATATCCTGTAAAATCGTTTTGTTCGTAATTATTTATCTTCCTATCTTTTTTACTGTTATAAGGCCACTCACCTACCTCCCCCTCATGTCCAATAAAATTTTGACCTGGATAGATGAATTCTAAATTCCCTTTAGATCTTAAACCCACATTCATCCAATGATAATAAGGTGCTTCGATAGCAGTGGCATTAAACCATAAAGATTGGGTAGTGAAATAGGCTTTGTCCTTGGGTAAATTTATATCAATGGTCCAAGGTGTTCTTGTAATTAAGTCTAGCACGCCAATGATACAACTCACACTCCCATCCTCTCTTTTCAATGTGGTATAATCCACTGGGGTAGCGCAATTGGGCGTATGTCCAAAAATACCATAGTTAGATTCAATGCCCCCACTTGTCCAAGGCCCGCGCATGGCCACATCTCTAAATTTTACTACATCGTTATTGTACAAGAAATCTTGCTTGGTTATTTTATCGTAGGCAGACCAAATTTTACCGCCCACTTCTGGAAGAATGGTTATTTTAATAAATTCATTTTCCAACTCTACCACGGTCCATTCTTTTTTAGTTGGTTTATCGGTATACCCATCAAAACGATAGTAAGGATAATATTTTGTAAATAAAGGAATGGGATTGGGATCAGAAAAAGGATAGGTAGTAATGGTTTTTTTATACACTTTAACAGTGGAGACAGCTTGCGCCAAACTAATTAAAGCAACACTTAACAAAACCCACAAAAAAACCAATTTTTTAAATAACATATAGATAAGTTGCAATGCTTTATAATACCCCATTCCAACGTAAATGGGGCCATTGTAAATTTAAGTATTTTTCATCCTGATTCTTTAAAAATGGGATGAAAATCAATGGTTAAGAAAGCAAATGTGTAATAAATACACATTTCTATTTTATTTGCAGCATTTGTAATTTTATTTACCTTCCCTATTAAATATATTTTAAACATGAAACAACTCAAATTAACTTTAGTCGCCTTTTTATCCATGCTTTTTTTAACAGCATCGGCGCAAAGCAAAAAAGAATTGGCCTTAAACAAGGCCCTAGAAAATTTTAGAATTGGTTTGATAGATGCCAATGAAAGCTTATTGCTTAGTGTTACTTCTCCTAAATTAACTTATGGCCATTCTGCAGGCCTGGTAGAAGATCAAAAAACATTTGTAACCAATATCGTCAATGGGAAAAGTGACTTTGTGAGTATTGACATTGTAGATCAGTCTATTGACATGGACCAAAATATCGCCTATGTGAGACACACTTTTAATGCGGTTACTTCTACCGATCCCAAAGTGGCTCCCATCAAATTAAAAATTTTACTGGTATGGGAATTCCAAGACAACAGTTGGAAATTAAGAGCTAGACAAGCGGTTAAAATATTGATTTAATCAGGACTATGATTAAAGAAAGCCATTGAATAGAATACCAACCAACTTTTGTTTCAATGATACCAACAAAAAGCCCCCCGAGTTCTCGGGGGGCTTTTATATAGTACTTAACTCTTAATTAGAAGTTAGTTGCAACACCTGTATCAAAGTACAAACGAGTTGCGATATCATCTTTACCAGTACCACCCATCATTGAAGCAGCAGCAGCAGCTACAGCAGCAGTGTTACCAGTTCTTTCACCGTTGATAAATGGCATTCTTTTGATCCATTGGTCAGCAGGAATAACTCCCCAATCAGCGTTACTATCATTCTTAGCAACATGAGGAATTTTAGGATATCCTGTTCTTCTGAAATCACACCATGCTTCTAAAGTATTTGTAAATAAAGACAACCACTTTTGAGTCATGATTCTTTCAAGCTTCACTTCGTTAGAAGCTGCTTCGTCCCAAGCAATAGTCATAGTAGATGCAGCAGCACCACTATTAATTGCTTTTGGATTGATTTTGATAGATGCAGCATCTGTTGGATCTACATAATCAATTGGCTTGCTAGTAGCATCTGCTAAATAAGCATCAGCACCACTTGCTCCCCAATCAGCAAAAGACAATTTAACACCATTCTCATAGTTAGTCTTAGCAACACCAGCACCAGTCCAACCTCTTAAAGCAGCTTCTGCTAATAAGAAATGAGTTTCTGAAGCAGTAAATGCACGTCTAGTTTGAACTGAGTTAAAATCATTAGAGATTTTAGAGAAAGGAACTTTATCTGCTTTTGCAAGATTCCAAGATCCGTTACGGATACCTTTGTAAGGCAAAGCAGGATGGTCAGCAGCTAAAGAAGCTGTACCAACTGGTGCATAGTATTTAGAAATTCTACCATCATTGTATCCTACCATAAATTGCTCAATTGGTCCACCCATACGAGTGTCATCCCATTGGTAACAAATCTGTGCAACTGGCATAATATTTCCGTTCAAAGAAATCAAGAAATTGTCTGCATTTGCAACAATCAAACCAGCTGGATCAGCAATGGCTTTTTCACCTTGTGTTTTTGCAAGAGCTGGAGCAACTTTAACAAGACGCATCGCTAAACGCAATCTCATAGAGTTTACTACTTTTTGCCAAGCAGGAATACTTCCTTTGTAACTAGGATCAAATGCTTTAAAACCTGTGTATGCCTTATTAGCAGCAAAATCGGTTTGAATAGCATCTAAATCAGCAAACAATTGAGTATATAAGGCTGACTCTGTATCATAAGCGATACTAGCATCAGTAGAACCGTATTTGCTATAAATAACTGGACCATGAATGGCAGTTAATTTAGCCATAGCAATCACTCTTATTAATTTAGCCCAAGTAGCAAATAAAGGAAGATTGTTAGTTCCAGCTAAAGTAATGGTTTGTTTTGTTGGTGACATAATGCTACCATAAACACGTCCCCAATAAGAGTTCCAACGGATATAATAGGTAGTGTTGTTTACGTTACCTACGAAATCTGTAGGCGTGTTCATATAGCCCATCCAAGAATCAAAACAAAGATCTTCCTCTACTTGGTGACCAAATAAGTTAAATAAATAACCTGAGAAAGGCGATCCTACCAGATTAAAGTCTTGTTTTAAAAGAACATCTGAGATCTGATTTGGACTCTGATTGGTAGTTTCGAAATCTTTTGTACAAGATCCAAAAACAACCAGAATCATTGATGCAATTAATATTTTTTTCATAATGTAATTAATTTATATTTTTTACGTTTTTAGAAACTCAATTTTACGTTAAAGCCGAATGATCTTGTGGCTGGCATAGCAAACACATCATTTGACTGCATTCCGTTTCCTGTGCTCATTGCTTGTTCAGGATCAAATGGCGCAACTTTAGATAAGAAGAATAAGTTTCTACCTACAAATGAAACAGCAGCATTTTTAACAATGCTATTCTTCACTTTGAAGTTATAACCAAGAGACAATTGACCTAATCTAATGTTAGTTCTAGAATAGATGTAAGGTGACATAATTTTATTTCTATCTCCCACTGCGTTATAATAAATAACTGGGTCAATAGAAGTTACTGCAGTACCTGTACTTGAAACAGCATTGATTGGCATAGTAGCACTAGCTCTTGCATCAGCAGAACGTTGGCTTACTCCATAAGAATCTAAGAATGCTTCTGTTTTAGAAAAAGCAACTCCACCAAACTTACCGTTGATCAAAGCACTTGCAAACCAGTTACCAAAGTTTACTGTGTTATTCCAACCTGCAATCATATCAGGGTTAACATTACCTTGTTTAGTTTGAGCAGCCGCTTTAGTTGGAACACCAGCAGCACTTAAGATAATTCTACCACTTGCATCTCTTGCAAAGTCATAAACATATACATCATTGAAAGAACCACCTGCTAAAATTCTTGAACTGAAACCTTCATCATCACCACCAATTGTATAATTTGGTTGAGATGCGATCAATTCAACGATTTGGTTTTCATTGTGTGCTAAGTTGATTGAAGATTTCCACTTCAACTTATCTGTTTTAATGATATCCGCATCAATTGTAATCTCATAACCTTTGTTAACAATTTTACCTGCGTTAACATAATAAGAAGTATAGCCAGATCCAGAAGGAGCAGCTAAACTTAAGAATTGGTTTGTACTTACATCATTATAGTAAGTAAAGTCAATTCCAAATCTTCCTTTGAAGAATCTCATTTCAGCACCAAACTCATCCCCTGTGATAATCTCAGGTTGTAAGTTGGTAAAAGGAACCTGTGTATTTCTGTTGATACCACCGATGCCAGAAGGGCCACCTGCACCACCAATAGAGTTGTAAGGGTTAACCACGTTGTAAGGAACCTCATTACCAGTTTGAGAATGAGAAGCTCTTACTTTAAAGAAAGAAATGGCTTCAGGCAAAGTCATCATTTGACTGATGATTGCAGAAAGACCAAATGCTGGATACAAGTAAGATTGATTACCTGTCAAAGCCAATGTAGAAGCATAGTCATTTCTAGCTGATACATCTAAGTATACCATATCCTTCCAACCCACAGAAGCATTTGCAAATAAACCATCCTTAAGTGTTCTGCTATAAGTTGAGTTAAAGATAACGTTATAAGGCATGTTAGAGAAAGAGAAGAAGTTAGGATACTGTAAAGAAACAGTACCATTACCTACGCTCATACCATCTCCAAAAGTGTTTTTAGCATAAGAAGCTCCAGCAAGTGCATTCAAAGTGAAATCACCAAATGTATTGTTGTAAGATAAAATTCCATCTGCATAAACAGATTTGTCATTGTATCTAGAATAACTCCAAGTACCATTAGGACTTACACTTACAGAGTTTCCACCTGCAGCATAACGGTTATCGTTTACTACATCATTGTAATCCATATTCGCTCTAGTTTCAAATTTCCAATGCTTAGTAATGTCGTATTGTAATTTAACATTCGCAATTACACGATTTTTTGTTTGAAGTTTAGAGTCTTTATTCAATTCCCAGAAAGGGTTGTTTTGCTTTTCCTCTGTAGAATACCAGCTCATTTGATCCATGTTTCTAGCAGTATTGAAAATAGAGTATTGGTTTTTATACCCAGCAAAATCTCTTTCTCTTGCAAATAAATACAAACCAGTTAATGGGTTATTGTAATAACCTGCACCTGGACGATTGTATGATTTTTCACTAGAGAAAATAACATTTGAACTTAAAGTCATTTTATCATCTAAAAATTTAGTTGATTGATTTAAGCTAATTGTGTTTTTATCATAAGTGTTAGTTGGCATTACTCCTTTTACTGTAGAATTAGAATAAGAGAAATAAGCTGTTGTTTTATCAGATCCACCACTGATTGAAACGCCATTTGTAGCGTTTACTCCAGTTTGGAAGAAATCTTTAATATAACCTTGTTGGTAAGAACCTGGAGTTTTAGACCAGCTATAATCACCAGAACCAGTTGGTGTACCATATTTGTATTGGAAATCAGGTAAACCAGACACTTGATCCATTACAGTGCTTGAGTTAAAGTTAACTGCAATCTTACCGTTTTTACCTTTCTTAGTTGTAATCAAGATTACACCATTTGCACCTTGGCTACCATATAATATAGATGCGTTGGCACCTTTTAATACGTTTACGCTTTCGATGTCATCAGGGTTGATAGTTGTAAGACCATCACCACCATCAGTTCCACCATATGAACCTGGTTGGCCACCTTTGTTGTTCACCATCGGAACCCCATCAATTACATACAAAGCTTCAGAAGTACCTATAAGTGATTTAGCACCTCTTAATACTGCTTTTGTAGATCCACCAGCACCAGAAGCACTCACTTTTACATCAATACCTGCGGCTTTACCACTTAACGCATCCATGAAGTTAGGAGAAGCTGATATTCTAAGCTCATCACCACTAACTTGTTGTGAAGCATAGGTCAAAGCTTTCTTCTCACGCTTGATACCTAATGCAGTTACTACGACTTCGTTAAGTTTGTTAGAAGATTCTGTTAAACTAATGGTGATAGAAGATGCACCAGCTGGTACAGCTACTTCTTGAGTTTCATAGTTTAAAGATTTTACTACCAAAGCTTTAGCTCCATTTGCAGAAATAGTAAAACTACCGTCTGCTTTGGAAATTGCACTACCGCTTTGACCTTTTACTGAGATAGAAGCTCCAGCGACAGCTTGGCCATCGTTTGCAGAGACAACTTTACCAGAAATGGTTTTAGTTTGTGCATTCGAAAATAGTCCCCAGAATAAGATAGGGATTATAATCAATTGTTGTAAAATGCGTTTTTGCATAATCGTTTTTTTTTTGATATATAAATTAATAATTCGTGTATTAAATTTATGACAGATTTTTTATAAAACACAAAATAAAGTTAAAAAACTTTTAAAAAGCTCATAAAAATATGATAAATATACATTTATACATAAATTAATAACTATATGTATATAAATATATAGTCTGTTTTTGTTTAAAAAATGCTTTCTCAAACGTTTGCGTTTTGGCATTTTACCACCTATTTTTAAATATTTTTTTAAACACCTTTGATTTTGTTAGCTTTTGATTGAACCGTAACAATTAATTAACATATAACAAATAGGGGTCATCACAATTGTTTTGAAAGCATCGATATTACCCTACTTGAATTATTTGTTGATTATCTCTTTAACTTCATGTCCAATCAAAGCATGAAATTCAAACCATAAAGTGTTGAGTCATTCAATACTTTTTATTGCTTTGATTCCACAAAAAAATAATGCGCGCTGTGCCGATAAAAATTATAAAAAAAGGAATAGCGGATACCATTCAAGACCAAGGCCGGTATGGGTTTCAGCACATTGGCATTCAAGTCAATGGAAGCATGGATTATTTATCTGCCCAATTGGCAAATGCACTCGTTAACAATCCAATTGACTACCCTGTTTTTGAATTGCATTTTCCAGCAAGTAGTTTTTGTTTTACTAGCAACTATATCATTTGTATCACAGGCGCCAATTTTGTTCCAGTAATAAATGAAAAAAGTATTGAGTTAAATAAACCCATTCAAGTATTCAAAAACGATGTATTGCAATTTTTAAAACCAATTGAAGGTAGTTTTGCTTACCTGGCCATTCAAGGAAAAATCAATGCCCCAGCCTGGTTGAACAGTCAAAGCTTTGCTGCTACAACCCTACAAAAAGATACGGAATATGATACAACACCTTTGGAGAATGCCAATTTTACGAATGATGCTTTGCATACCGATTTCATTGCTTCTATTCAAAATACCATTTTCTCTACTTCCCCCATTCGCTTTATTCCAGGACCGGCTTGGAACGACTTAACGGAGGCATCTTTACAACAATTATTAACCCAACCCTTTTTTACCACCTTGCAAGCCAACCGAATGGGTTATTTATTAAAAGGGCCAATGCTTAATTTAACAAAGCCCAGTCAATATTTATCTGCTGCAGTTACTAATGGAACTTTGCAACTTTTACCCAATGGCTCACTCATGGTTTTAATGGCCAATCACCAAACCATTGGAGGTTATGCGAATTTGGGTCAAATTATTTTGGTAGATTTACCCAGGTTTGCTCAATTAAAAAATGATTCATCCTTTCATTTTAGTTTAACCCATGTCAACACCGCACATCAATTATACCAACAAATTCAAAAAGGGTTTATCCATTGACCTGAATTGTGATATGGGCGAAGGAATGGGGAACGAAGCCGAACTCATGCCTTTTATAAGTAGTGCAAATATTTCTTGTGGCTTTCATGCGGGCAATACCGATGCTATCAAAAAAACAATTGAACTAGCATTGCAACATCAGGTGGCTATTGGCGCTCACCCTGGCTATGCAGACAAAATTAATTTTGGTAGAATTTCACAAATGGTTTCCTTACTAGAATTGGCCGAACTCATTGCCGAGCAAATGTATGTATTTGAAAGAATTGCATTGCCCTTAGGCGCTTCCTTGCATCATGTGAAATTACATGGTGCCTTATACAATGATTGTGCAAAGGATGCTTCGCTAAGTAAAATATTTATTCAAACCATTCAAGCCATTGATCCAGATTTAATTATTTACGGCTTAAGCGGAAGTCAAACTATTACGCAAGCAAAAATAATGGGACAGCCTTTTGCGAATGAAGTTTTTGCGGATAGAACCTATCAACAGGATGGTCAATTAACACCCAGGTATTTAGACCATGCCATGATTGACAATGCCGAAGAAGCTTGCGATCAAGTACTAAAAATAATTTTTGATCAAAAAGTAAATACGGCGCATGGCACTCCTATTTCGCTCGAAGCCAATACCGTTTGCGTTCATGGAGATGGCCCCAATGCCATTGAAATTGCTACCGCTTTACATACCTGCATGAAAAAAAATGACATTGAAATCAAACATGTCTAAAACTACCAGCCCCTTTAAATCGATGACCGGCCTTGGTTTAGGCGCCGCTTTTCTAATGGCCAACTCCTCCATTGGGCCTGGATTTTTAACACAAACTTCTTATTATACCGAACAACTCATTACCAGTTTTGGTTTTGTTATTTTACTTTCAATTATTTTAGATTTTGGTGCACAAATAAATATTTGGCGTGCGATTACTTTAAGTGGTATGCGTGCGCAAGAAATTGCCAACAAATTATTTCCTGGATTAGGTCATGTACTTTCTTTGTTGGTCGTATTAGGTGGCTTTGCTTTTAATATCGGAAACATTGCAGGTTGCGGATTGGCTTTAAATATTTTAACAGGTATTTCTTTTGCCAAAGGCGCTTTATTAAGTGGCATCGTAGCCATTGTTATTTTTTGGGTAGATGAAATTGGGAAAGTATTGGATCAGCTCACTAAAATATTAGGCATCTTAAAAATAAGTTTGACACTGCTTATTGTTTATGCAGCTCACCCACCTATTTTAGAAGCTGTGCACCATACTTTTATTCCAGAAAAAATTTCTTTGTTGGCCATTGTTACCATTGTGGGCGGAACAGTCGGAGGCTATATCACTTTTTCAGGGGCACATCGTTTGATTGATGCTGGCATATCAGGCGCCGAACACATTCCATTTGTAACCAAAAGTGCAAGTAGAGGTATTTTAATTTCTTCCTTCATGCGTTTTATTTTATTTCTTGCAGCAGTGGGGATAGTAAGCAAAGGAATTCATTTGGATAAGAACAATCCTGCAGCTACCGTATTTGAATCAGCAGGTGGAAGATGGGGTTTGTTTATTTTTGGCATTGTTTTATGGAGTGCTGCTATTTCATCGGTGATTGGGGCTTCTTACACTTCTTATAGTTTTATTAAAAATTTAAAAGTAAAGTTGCTGCAAAACGAACGCAGGTCCATTACAGCATTCATTACCATCTCCACTACTATTTTTATTTTCTTGGGTAAGCCAAAAGAATTGTTGTTGATGGCTGGACTAGTGAATGGATTTATTTTACCCTTTGCGCTTTCTATTATGCTTATTGCGGGAAGAAAATTACCTGTATTAAAACAATACAAATATCCTATTTGGATGGAAGCCATGGGCTGGATGGTGGTAGCCATGATGGGCACCATGAGTGTGCTAGCACTAATACAACAATTTGGTTAAGGATCATTATTTGAACTAATTTTTATCAGTAGGCCCTTGCTCTAGCATTTCCAATTTATTTTCTTTGGGCTTAAAACCAAAATTATACCTCAATGAGAGGCCCCATCTTCTTGAATCTGTTTCTCTGTAGCCTACGGCATTTTGCGTCCCTTGGTGTAATTCAAAATGATTGTTATTGGTAAATAAAAAATCGTTGTAGCTAGCAGTGATAATTAATTTTTTCTTTAAAAATTGTCGGTTGATAGATGTATTGAGCGTACCAAAATTTGATAATTCATAAAATTGTTGTTGCCCATTGATTCTCCAAAAACCATTTAAAGTAATGGTTGACAACCCATCTATCTTATAGGATTGAAAAGTAAAAATAGCCCAAGTGCCTCTGTTAAAAACAATGGGTTTGCCTTCGTAATATCCCGTATAATCATTTCGATTGTATTGCGTCCCTAACACTGCAAAATATTTTTTACCGGGTGGAATCACCCCAATGATTCTAAAATAAGTTTCTTTACTCTTACTTAAATTATCATAAGTACGATAACTCACTTGCTTATTGGTTGGTGATTGATATACCACATTGGTAAAAATGTCAGTGGTTTCATTTACGCCATAAGCAAACAAAGGTTTGTCATTCACACTAATGTTGGCTTCGTAATTATTGGTAAATTGGGGTTTCAAATTGGGATTGCCCACTTCGTATAAATAAGGATCTATGTACCTTGCAAAAGGATTTAAATAATCATAAGAAGGTCTGCTAATTGTTTTTCGATACACCAAAAATCCGCGCAGCTCGTAATCCATAATCATCATAATTTTTCTGCTCAAATAAACATAAGGAAAAGCATCTGCACGATTTACAGAAAAAGTAGTATCCCTTGGAACCAATTGATGGCCTTGCATCATCGTTTGCTCTATTCTAGAACCTACTTTCAAAACAACCGGCCCCCAAGTTTTTGAGGCTTGTAAATACCCCGCATTAATTTGTTCTTTAAAATTGAAACTGCTGGTTCTAAAAGGATCTGGAGCCACTTGCCCTAAAATGCTTTTAGTATAATTGGAATGATTGTCAAAATTTAAAACAGATGTTTTAAAACCGGACTCTATCACTAAACCAAAACCTTTTTTCTTGAAATCGGACTGATAAGTAAAATAATTTCTGTCATTTCCATTGTTGCCATTACCACCCGTACTCGTATTATTAGCTACAAGTACATTGGTATAAATTTGATCGGTACTGCTGTTGGAAAAATTAAATGAAACGTCATTCACCCATTCTCCTCCTACGGTATCCAATTTTAACTTTACTCTAAAAGATTGATTGATAAAATTATTATACCCCTTGTTGCTTACATTGGAATTTAAATTGCCGCTATTTTGATTGGTAGAAATTTGATGTAAAAAAGATGCACTATTGGTGGTGTTGTCAAATTTATTTTGACTCATTCTGCCATCGTAACTTAATTCCCAATTTTCCTTTAAAGTTTTTCCAAAGCCATACCCCACACTAATTGCCGTATTGGGAGATACAGCTCTGGCCTGCTGCTTTAATACAGAATCAATGGTAATATTTCTATCTGTGTTGGTGATGGAATAACTATCGCTGTTACTGTACTGCGCGTTTACGTAGGAATTTAATTTGTCATTGTTGTTGTTTAAATTAAACCCAATAAATTGATTGCCATACACGCCTTGGCCAAAACCTGTATTTAAAGATCCGTTCACGCCTAATTTTATACCCTTCATTAAAACGATATTAACCAACCCACCACCACCAGAAGCATCATATTTAGCAGAAGGCGTTCTAATCAATTCTATTTTTTGAATGGAATTCGGGGGCAAACTTTTTAATAAAATAGCAATGTCTGATGCGCTCATTTTTAAATCACGCCCATTTATTTGTACACCAGCTGGTGACAATCCATTTAAATAAATATTACCATCCTGGTCAATATAAATACCAGGAACTTTTTCAACTGTTTCGTACGCATTGGTAGAACTTGCAGCCAAAGGCTCTGGATCAACCACCGACTTGTCATCTTCTTGGCGAATTAATGGCTTGGAAGATTTTACGACTACTTCTTTTAATTGATTGGGATCCTCCAATAGCTTAATAGCAATCATGGTTTGCTCTTTGATCACAAAATCTTTAGTATACTTTTTATATCCTAAAGCAGCAATATTGAAATTAAAGGTCTTATTGGGAACTAAGTTTATTTTCACTAAACCGATGCTGTCTGTTATGTAATTGAAAGATTTAGCACTATCGTCTTTAGCAATAATTTTAATGTTGGCATAACCCACCGGGTTATTTTTAGCATCCAACACTTTAATCTGCATGGGACGCTGTTGCGCGATGGTACTAAATGCAATAAGAATTGAAAAAGCAAATAGTATATTAACTTTATAAGACATCTATGTGGAGAATAGCGGGTTCGAACCGCTGACCTCTTGCATGCCATGCAAGCGCTCTACCAACTGAGCTAATTCCCCTGAAGGGTGCAAAGGTAATGGTAGAAGGCTTAGAAGCAAAGTTTTAGTTTAATCCCCCCCAATACAAAAGGGCCCTTATTGCTAAGGGCCCCTAAAATAGTATCCAAATTTATAAAGTTTTTATTTCATTAATTCTGCAATACCTGATTTGTCATAAAACAACCATTCTTCAACTTGCTTGCCATCCTTAATAGCATCAACTACACTAAATATAACTTTTATACTTTTACTACCTTTAGTAAAAGTAAACCCTTGGTAAGAATTCACATAACTAACAATTCCTTTTTCATTTGGCTTATTATATACTGTTTCCCACATTGCTCCAATTCCATCAAGCTTCATAACAATTCCTTTATCAAAAATAGCTTTAATACCAGCCATGTTTTGGGTTAGATTCGCAGAATCATTATTGTCGTGAAATACAACATCACTGCTATAAGTTTTTCTATAACCAGCTGTATCATTTTTTGCTAATGCAATTGCAGAACTTTTCACTAAATCAGTATTAGCTGTACTATCTAATGTATATCCGGAAGCACTAGATGGATAATTATGAGTTGTTTTTACCTCTTGTGTAGAACAAGAAACGATTGAAGTAATAACAATGAGCGCTAGAAGAATTTTTTTCATGTTTATTTTTTTTGGTTAAATTAAAAATAGGGAATACTTGATAACTTACCAAAAGAAAGTAAACAATGATAACACTAAGGCAATACTACTAAATTTCTCCTTTGCCATCCAACCAAAGCTTGACTGCTTCTGTAGTAACCGATTTTGGTCTTTCTAATGGGAAACCTAAGGCTCTGTCCCATGTTAGACTGGCCAAAACACCCAAGGCTCTACTCACTGCAAATAGAACGGTATAAAATTCGTATTCAACTATACCATAATGTACTAATAAAGCCCCACTATGTGCATCCACATTGGGCCACGGATTTTTTACTTTCCCCAACGACTCTAAAATAGGAGGAACAGTTTCATAAATTTTCCAAACCGTATTCACCAACTTATCATCCGCTAAATGTTTTTTACCAAAAGCCATTTGCGCGGTAAATCGAGGGTCTGTTTTTCTTAACACTGCATGACCATAACCTGGTACTACTTTTCCTGCAGTCAATGTTTTTTGAACATACTCCGCTATTTGTGCAGTAGTAGGTTCATCTGTTCCAATGGCTTCTTGCATTTCAAAAATCCATTTGATTACTTCTTGATTGGCCAATCCGTGTAATGGACCTGCTAAACCATTCATACCCGCTGCATAACTTAAATAAGGATCGCTTAATGCAGAACCCACTAAGTGGGTCGTGTGCGCAGAAACATTCCCCCCTTCATGATCGGCGTGAATGGTCATGTACAATCTCATTAATTCTTTCGTGCTTTCATCTTCAAAGCCCATCATATAAGCAAGATTTCCTGCCCAATCCAACAGACCGTTTGGATGAATGTGTTCGTTGTTCTTGTATTTTCTTCTGTAGATATAGGCCGCTACTCTTGGTAAACGTGCAATTAAATCCATGGAATCATCATAAGTAAATTGCCAGTAATCTTTTTTATTCATACCCTTGGCATACTCAAGAGAAAATTTACTTTCTGTTTGCAACGCCATCACTGCAGCAACAAACATAGTCATCGGGTGACTGTTTAAAGGAAACGCATCAATCACATCAAATACATGTGAAGGCACATGACTTCTTCTTTGCCAATTATTCGTTATTGCATGAACATCTGCCTCATCGGGTATTTCGCCAATCATCATTAAATAAAACAACCCTTCTGGTAATGGCTCATCTCCTTTTGGCGCTTTAGGTAATTTTGCTTGTAATTCAGGAATGGTAAAACCTCTAAAACGAATTCCTTCCTGTGCATCTAATAAACTTGTTTCAGTCACCAAGCCGGTAATACCGCGCATACCTTGATAGGCTTGCGCTAAAGTAACCTCGCCAATTTTTTTATCCCCGTGGGTTTTAATTAATTCCTTAATTTCTAAATTAGCGGCAATGGCTTTTGCATTGAACCTATCTTTAATTTCTTCCATATACCAATAATTATAAATGAAAACTGAACAAATTTGGCCACAAAGTTAACTCAAAAAAAGGTTTACTTAGCCGCTTTTTTGTACAAATAATATACCACCCATATAAATATCAAATTGGGGATCCAAGCCGCTAACAAAGGCGGCAAATTACCCTTGGTGGAAAAGATAGTAGAGAACCTATCAGTGATGATGAAAAGCGCTGCTATAATAAAGCCCAATGCCAAATGAGAGCCACTCCCCCCTCTCACTTTTCGGCCTGCAATAATACCTCCAATCAAGGTTAATAAAAGCACCGTAAATGGGGTTGCATCGCGGCGGTAACGTTCAATTTTTAATTCATTCAATCCTTCAGACCCTCTCAAAGCTTCCAAATTTATTTGTTTAATTAATTGTGGCGTAGTGAGTTTGTCCTTGGTGTATTTGTCTTTTTCTAGATCTCCTGGTTTAAAAGAAAATTGTTTATGTATAGATGGCGAATAAGAAACAATTTCCTTTTCTTCTAATATTTTTCGCTCAAGTACATCAGCAAGCGCCCAAGTTTTAGTAGCTGTATCCCAAAGAATTTCATTGGCTCTGATATTGTATACTATTTTATCCTTGTCCATTTGATAGGCAAAAAAACTATTCCCTCTTTTTGAAGCAGTATCGTAAGCATAAATTCCCGCATAAGTAAAAGAGTCAATCCTGAAATAAATATCACTGGAGCCTCTTATTAAAGCATCATAAGTAGAATGGGTATCCACATAAGCAGCTTCAAAACTTCCTCTGATCGTATTGGCTTTGGGTATGATCCAAAAATTAGAAACCCATAACAACACACCCAACAAAGCACCTCCTATCCAATAGGGTCTTAACCATCTATCATAAGTAATTCCACTTGCCAGTATGGCAATGATTTCAGTTTGTCCCGCCATTTTAGAGGTAAAGAAAATAACGGCTATAAAAACAAATAAAGGAAACAGCAATGCAATGATGTGTGGGATAAATCCAATATAGTAATGAGTGAAAATTTCGCCAGCCGAAAAACCAGACTTCACAAAATCGTCCGTCTTTTCACTCACATCAATTACTACTGCAATAACAGCAAATAAAAAGATGGAGAAAAAAAATACACTCAAAAACTTTTTTAATATGTACCAATCTAATTTTTTCAAATTATATATTTCCTTTAAGGTTCCTTATAAACGTTTGCTAATTTGTGCAACCATTGTTTTTTTCCAACTGGTATAATCCCCTGCAATAATGTGCTCTCTTGCCTGCCCTACCAACCAAAGATAAAAAGATAGATTCTGAATACTGGCCAATTGCAACCCTAATATTTCATCTGCTACAAATAAATGACGCATATAGGCTTTGGTATAATACTGACTCATCTCATTGGGTAAACCCGGATCCAATGGCGAAAAATCACTCGCCCATTGTTTGTTCTTTATATTAATGACCCCTTGAGTGGTAAAAACCATACCATTTCGACCATTGCGGGTAGGCATCACACAATCAAACATATCCACGCCTAAATCAATGGCTTCTAAAATATTCCAGGGCGTACCTACGCCCATTAAATAACGCGGCTTTTGCTTGGGTAAGTTTTCGCAACACAATTGTGTAAAATCATACAACTCTTGTTCCGATTCTCCCACACTTAATCCGCCTATAGCATTACCCACTGCATTTTTTGAGCTAATGTATTCGCAGGAAGCTTTTCTTAAATCGGCATAAGTTCCGCCTTGTACAATGGGAAATAAGTTTTGTGTATGACCATATAAATCGGGCGTCTCAGCCAATCTATTAAAACACTTATCTAGCCATAAATGGGTCAAATCCATACTCTTTTGCACATATTCATATTCACTTGGATAAGGAGGGCATTCGTCAAAAGCCATGATAATATCTGCCCCGATACTCCTTTGAATATCCATTACTTTTTCGGGACTAAATAAATGCTTGCTGCCATCAATATGCGATTGAAATAAAACCCCCTCTGGTTTTATTTTTCGGTTGGATGCCAAAGAAAAAACTTGGTAGCCGCCGCTGTCGGTTAAAATGGGCCGATCCCAATTCATAAAACGGTGTAATCCACCAGCAGCCTCCATTACTTCTGTACCGGGCCTTAAATAAAGATGATAGGTATTGCCTAAAATTATTTGTGCATGGATGTCGGTTTTTAGTTGCTGTTGTGTTACCGCTTTCACAGAACCAATGGTACCAACAGGCATAAAAATGGGGGTTTGTATTACCCCATGATCAGTGGTGATGGTACCCGCCCTTGATGCCCCTTGCTTGCTTTCAAATGCTAAGTTAAATGCTAATGCCGCCATAACACAAAGGTAAGGTCAAATGGCCTATTTTTCCACATTCAATCTTCCCCTGCATTCCCTGAACGCGCATGCTTTACTTTTGTAAGATGTTAACTAACCTACCGCTGTCTAACATCTTGATAGGCACTTTTATTGGCATTGTATTAATTCAACTGTTTTATTACTTATATTTTTTTCTGCGGTTAGCTATTTATAAAAAACCTACTAAATCGGTGCATGTCGAACATCCTATTTCTGTGGTGATTTGCGCCCGTGATGAAGCCCATAACTTAGCCAATTTTTTACCAGGGGTTTTGGTGCAGCAGTACAATACCACCCATGAAGTAGTTTTAGTGAATGACAATTCCGAAGACGAAACAAAATATTTGCTAGAAGAATTTAAAAAGTCATTCAAAAATTTAAACCCCGTTTTACTTTCTCAGGAAGCCAAAATGATCAATGGAAAAAAGTTCCCCTTGTCCATTGGTATTAAATCGGCTAAAAATGAAACTTTACTTTTAACAGATGCCGATTGTGTTCCAGCAAGTGAACATTGGATGCAATTGATGCAAGATGGCTATGACGATGGCATTGAAATTGTTTTAGGCTATGGCGCTTATCAAAAAAAACCAGGCATTCTAAATAAATTAATTCGATTTGAAACCTTTCAAACTGCATTACAATATTTTTCTTATGCCTTAGCAGGTTTGCCCTATATGGGCGTGGGAAGAAACTTGTCTTATAAGAAAGAGGTATTTATTCGCAACAAAGGATTCTCTTCGATCAATCAAATGCCTAGTGGAGATGACGACTTATTTATCAATCAAGTAGCCAATAAGCACAATACTTCCATTGTAATTGATCACGATGCACATACCATCAGCGAGCCTAAAACAACTTTGCACGATTGGATGAATCAAAAGTACCGTCATTACACCACCAGCAAATATTATAAACCCATTCACGCAGTTCTATTAGGCATTTATGCACTAAGTCAATTTTTAGTATACCCTGTTTTAATTGCTGCTTTAATTTTAACACATCAATATGTAATTCTTTTGAGTCTTTGGGCAGTTCGACTACTTGTTCAAGGAACTATCTTAAGAAGTACGATGAAAAAATTAAACGAATTAGATCTATGGCCTTGGTTTATTTTATTTGATATTTGGTCCATCTTCTATTATTTATTTACCTTGCCTAGTGTATGGAAAGCCCCTCAGAAAAATTGGAATTAATTACCCAATACTTTGCCGATTTTACCCCCAAGCAATTAGGACAAATGGCAGGACTAGCACCCGCTTATCAGGAGTGGAATAGTCAAATCAATGTTATTTCTAGAAAAGACATCGACCATATCTACTTGCATCATATTCTTCATTCATTAAGCATTGCCGCTATTGTGGAATGGGGAAAAGGCACTCAAGTAATAGATATTGGCTGCGGGGGTGGTTTCCCTTGTGTTCCTTTGGCCATATTTTTTCCAGAAGTGCAATTTTTAGCAGTGGACAGCATTGCTAAAAAATTAAAAGTAGTAGACGCTGTTTGCGAGATGGTGGGGATTACGAATATTAAAACGCAACATACCAGAGTGGAAGAAATTAAAAATAAAAAATTCGATTACGCCGTTAGTAGAGCAGTTGCCCCATTAAAAGATTTATGGAAATGGGCTGGACCTATATTGAATAAAAAGCCAGATCAAAACAATTCTTTGATTTGTTTAAAAGGCGGCGACTTGCACCAAGAAATTTTTGAAAGTGGTGTACGCCCTAAAATGATGTCTATACATGATATCTTTCCTGAAGAATATTTTCAAGAAAAGTACATCATTCAAGTAAAGAAGCCTTAATTATTCCATCTCACTAATTCGGAATCTCTAATTTATTATTACTTCTATTAATATCAGGCATTCTGAAACTAGGATCTATCTCAATAGATTTCAAAGCAGTAATAGGCTTTGAGGTTTCAAAAGTATAAGTAGGTTGTACCCATTTCCACTCGGGATGAACAATTCTGCTTTGATTTTTTTCTGCATTTTTATTGGCCAACATTAAATCAACAGGAATATAGTGTAGTTCGGTACTGCCATCTTTATAAGTAATGAGCACTTCAATGGGCGCAGGCATTTTTCCATAACGTTGTATGCTAATGATGGCCGTATTGTCTTTTGCTTGTATATCATTTAAGCCATAATCAATGGTTTTGGTAGAATTCATCCAATACTCTTTTAACCATTGTAGTTGAATGCCGCTTGTTTTTTCTGCTACGCGGAAGAAGTCGTTGGGATTGGGATGTTTAAATTTCCAAATATTGTAATAATTTAATAAAGTGGCGTCGCGCAAAGAATCTCCAATAACATAACCCAACAAACCTAATAAAGTAGCTCCCTTACTATAAGCAGCACTGCTATAGGCATAGTTGGTATTGTAATGATCGGAGTGAGTAGACATAGGTTCCTCTAAACTACTTTTAGCCAAGGACAAATAACCGCCATAACTGCTACTTTGTTTTAATGGCAAAAGTAATTTTGCTTTTTCATTGTTGGCAATTAATTGTTTTTTTGCAGCCTCACTTATAAAAGGAGATTGTGCTGCCATATTTTGATCGTACCAATAAGAAACCTCACTTTGCGCAAAACTTCCAAATCCTTCATCCATCCAGGGATATAAACTTTCATTGGACCCTAATATCTGTTGGTACCAATTGTGCATCCATTCATGAAACACAGTACCTAAGCCTGGGCCTTTAATTAAAGTAGCCATGGCATATTCCATTCCACCATCACCCCCTTGAATAAATGAATATTGCGGATAAGGATACGCTCCAAAATTTTTCTCAATAAAGGGCAAGGCTTTTTCAGCTGCCCACAATGCATTGGCCCAAGCACTGTCTTCAGAAGCAGTTTTTTGTTTGTAATAAACGTGCAAGGTCAAACCCTTACGTACTTCTTTTGATATATGTTTAAAATGGTCATCCGCTACCCACACAAAGTCGTGAACATTATTTCCTTTAAAATTCCATGATTTTATTCCAGCAGCATTGGCAACAGCAGTAGGATTTTGCAATACCCCTGTAGCAGCCACCATATAATTTTTATCCAATTGAAGCGTGACATCGAAATTGCCCCAGACTCCATAAAACTCACGTGCAATATAGGGGTTGGTATTCCATCCTTCGTAATCGTATTCTACCATTTTAGGATACCATTGACTCATGGAAAAACGAACCCCTTCGGCATTGTCTCTGCCTGAACGTCTAATTTGAACTGGCACTTGCGCTTCAAATTGCAAAGATAATTTTACTGATGATTTAGGAGCAATTGGATTGGTTAACTGTACCTCTAAAATAGTTTCGTGTTCAATTAATTTTTGAGCCTTACCATTCATTACTATTTGACTTACTCTTTGGTAACCAATTTCGTTTGGTGCTAATTTTAAAATTCGATCCTTTACTCTTCTATCCCAATCTTGCACATTGTCTTGACCAGTTAAAGTTGAAGCAGCAGTAATAGGCGCTCCTCTTCTTACACTCAAGAAATTTTTTCCTAGCTCTCTACTTCTAATGTCCATAGCAGAATTAGGTGCAAAAGCATTCCAATACATATGAAAATAAACTTTGCGCAAAGTGTCTGGCGAATTGTTGGTATACACTAATTCCTCCGTTCCTTTTACCACATTGTTAGCAACATCTAAAGCTGCAATTATTTTATAGTCGATGCGTTGTTGCCATCGATCTGCTTGCGCAGCTGCGAAATTTACAAAACTTGCAAAGGCAATTAATAGTAAGGATAGCTTCTTTATCATAAGGTTGGAATAAGAAGCTAATTTAATTCATTAGCCTCGAAATGTCTAATTAAAGTACTGCTGGCTCTTAGATTCTATGGATGCCCGTCCACAACTATCACAATTTCCCCTTTTACTTGCTTAGAAGAAAAGTAGGTAATTAAATTTGCTAGGGTATCCGTAATATTTTCTTCGAAAATTTTTGTCAGCTCTCTGCTTACACTGGCTTGTCTATCAGCACCAAAATGGGCGACAAACAACTCTAAAGTTTTTACCAAACGCATGGGGCTTTCATAAAATATCATGGTGCGCTGCTCATTCGCCAGAGATTCCATTAAAGTTTTTCTTCCTTTTTTTAAGGGAATAAACCCTTCAAAAATAAATCGAGTAGCTGGCAATCCACTATTTACCAAGGCTGGAACAAAAGCAGTGGCCCCTGGCAAACTGCTTACTGCTACCCCTGCAGCTTTACATGCTCTTACCAATAAAAAAGCAGGGTCAGAAATACCTGGTGTTCCTGCATCTGTAATCAATGCAATATTTTTCCCAGCTTGCAATTGTTGTACTAAATGATCTACCACCTTATGTTCATTGTGTTGATGATAAGGCGTCAATGGCTTATTGATATGATAGTGCTGCAGTAACTTAGAGGAAGTGCGTGTATCCTCGCACAAAATAAAGTCCACAGATTGCAACACTTCAATTGATCTGAAAGTAAAATCTTTTAAATTTCCAATGGGTGTAGGTACGATATATAACATGGAAATAAAGTAAACTTAAAAATATAAATGCCTATTTTACAAACTCAATTTCAAAAAATTCCATCACTGCGTTGGCCAATAATTTTTTACAAGCTGTTTCAGCCACTTCTTTGGCAGCCGCTTCATTGGCTGCTTCTATTTTTAAAATGATATGCTTGCCTACACGAACATCTTGCACCCCTGTTAAACCTAAATTGTGCAAACCGCCTACAACTGCTTTTCCTTGAGGATCTAATAAATCATTTAAGGGCATTACCTTAATTTGTACTTGAAATGTCATACTATTTTAATTGAGTGATGGTATTTTTATAAAACAAAGATACTAAGCAATAGCCAATAAAGCCAAATGGGATGGCCAACCATCTAAAAAATAAGGCAGATAAGATAACATCTGCTGCCACCAGCATAAGTGGTAGCATTAATTTTTTATTTTTTCCCAAACTTTTTATAGCCAACATAGGCGTATTCATTACCATTAAACAAGAAACAATCCCTATATACAGGTACCAAAAAAATGGACTTAGCATTAATTTTGAGAGGAAAGCAATTTGTGACTGCCAATAGATGAGCGGAAAGGCTGCGGTTAGAATGCCTATCATAGGAATTGGTACCCCTTTAAAATAGTTGGTCTGCTCTGTATCAATGTTAAATTTTGCCAATCGATAGGCCCCTGCCATTGCAATGATAAAAGCGGGTGCCATGAATAAAGTACTATGATTTAATGCATTGGCATCCGAAGCCAAAGACAATCTTAAAAATTGAAAAACAATAAAGGAAGGCGCTACACCAAAACTTACTACATCGGCCAAAGAATCCAATTGCATTCCCAATTCAGAATTTACTTTTAACCATCTGGCCACAAAGCCATCAAAAAAGTCCATCACGCCTGCCAATGCGATAAATAAACTAGCATAATATATTTGTTCAGGAATTTCTATCAACATACCCCCAGATTCATCCATCGTAGCCATGGTGCCTGACTGAAAAGTTGCCACAATAGCCCAACAACCAAAAAACAGGTTCATTAAAGTAAACAAATTTGGGAGGTGTTTTTTCATACTTTGGTTTTATTTAAAACTACTTTTTGATGGGTCGCATCAATGCTTCTATTTCTTCTGCTTTGATAGGCATGGTTTTCATTAAATCTTGATTCCCTGCTTTCGTAATCCAAATATTATTTTCGATACGCACCCCCATTTTTTCTTCTTTAATATAAATGCCTGGCTCAATGGTAAATACCATGCCTGCAGTGATTGGTGCTGTCCTGGTACCTAAATCATGCACATCAATTCCTAAATGATGAGAGATGCCATGGTATAAATATTTTCTGTACGCTCTGTTTTCTGCATCTTCATTTTTAACGTCTGATTTTTTTAACAGCCCAATTTTTAAAAATTGTTTCGTGGCTTCCTCTCCCACTTTATCGGTATAATTTAAAATGGTAATACCTGGTTTTAATATAGATTTTGCATAATCATGCAAATGCAAACAGGCATTGTATACTTGCTTTTGTCTTTTAGTAAATTTTCCATTTACGGGCACCGTTCTCGTTAAATCGGCGCAATAGCCTCCATACTCTGCACCAAAATCCATCAATACCAAATCTCCCTCCTTGCAAATTTGATTATTGCTATTGTAATGCAAAGTTCTTGCATTGTCTCCACTTGCTATAATACTATGATACGCAACGCCGGTGGCACGTTGTGATAAAAAAGAATGATAAATTTCTGCTTCTATCTCATATTCATGTACACCTGGTTGTATAAATTGCAACAACCTTCTAAAAGCCACTTCTGTAATGTCAATGGCTTTTTGAATCACGGCCACTTCCTCTTTTGTTTTAACCGAACGCAATTCTTTCATCAACTTGGCAGCACGTAAATAAGTATGCAATGGATATCTCGATTTCATTTCATCTATGAATCGATATTCATGGGTTCTTAGTAAATTATTTTTTCGATCATTTTCATTGGAATCTAAATAAATGGCATCTGCTAAATGTACCCATTGTTGCAAAGGCGCATCTAATACATCCACCCACACAATGGTTTTCATTCCAGAAATAGCAGTGGCTTCATGGGCTCTTAATCTTTTTCCATCCCAAATTTCTTTTAATTCCTGTGGCCTTACCAATACCAATACTTCTCTGTATTTAGGATCTGGATTGTCGGGAAATAAAATCACCATACTTCCCTCTTGCTCGATGCCACTCAACCAAAATAATTCCGAATTTTGTTTAAACCCATACAAGGCATCCCCATTCAAAGGATACTCATCGTTACTTACAATAACAGCAATGCTGTTTTTTTGCATTTTAGCTACAAAACGATTTCTATTTTGTATAAAAATTTGAGGATCGAGTGGTCTGTATTTCATATTAAAATTCTTTGTGGTTAACCAAGGGCAAGTTAATTAAAAAAGGAATCCTTTAAGCGATCTTTCCCCACCCAATTTTTGCTTTTTGGGCAATTAAATAGGCCCTTAGAGGTGCATTTTCGGGCGCTTCTATATTGGGATCCTTTTCACATAGCAAGAATGCGGCTTCTTTGGCTGTTTCTAAAGCAGCTTTGTCATTGATGATATTGGCCAATTTAAAATTAAGCGCGCCACTTTGCCTGGTGCCATCAATATCTCCCGGCCCTCTTATTTCCAAGTCTTTTTCTGCAATCACAAAACCATCATTGGTGCTGCACATAATTTTCAATCGCTCTTTGGCTTCCCTCCCTGTTTTAACACTGCTTAATAAGATGCAATAACTTTGCTCGCTTCCTCTTCCAACCCGACCTCTTAGCTGATGCAATTGTGACAAACCGAATTTCTCGGCACTTTCTATCACCATCACACTTGCATTGGGCACGTTTACCCCTACTTCAATCACCGTCGTACCTACTAAAATTTGTGTATCGCCCGTTTTAAAACGATGCATATTGGTTTCCTTTTCTTTGCTATTTTGTCTTCCATGTACCATACTTATTTTATAGGCAGGCTCAGGAAAAAAACTTTTTACTTGTTCATAGCCCTGCATTAAATCTTCATAACTCAATTTTTCACTTTCTTCAATCAAAGGATATACATAATAAGCTTGTCTTCCTTTGGTAATTTCTGTTTTTACAAAATCCATGACGCTTGCTCTGGACGTCTCGTAACGATGCACCGTTTTAATGGGTTGTCTTCCGGGTGGCAATTCATCCATCACACTGTAATCTAAATCTCCAAAAGCAGTCATGGCTAAGGTTCTTGGAATAGGTGTTGCAGTCATCACCAATACATGCGGTGGTATGCTTGCTTTTTTCCAAAGCCTTGCACGTTGTGCTACCCCAAATCGATGTTGCTCATCGATCACCGCCAACCCTAAATTTTTAAATTGTACAATGTCTTCTATAATCGCATGGGTTCCCACTACAAAATGAATGGTATCATCTAATAACCCTTTTAAAATTCTTCTTCGCTCACCAATTTTGGTACTTCCAGTTAACAAAGCAATTTCAATGGGCATTTCTTTCAACAACCCCGTTAAACTTTCATAATGCTGACCCGCTAAAATTTCAGTGGGTGCCATCAAACAGCTTTGATACCCATTGTCGGCAGCAATCAACATGGCCATTAATGCAATCATGGTTTTTCCACTCCCCACATCGCCTTGCAGCAATCGATTCATCTGATACCCTTTGGCGGTATCCATTCTAATTTCCTTAATCACTCTTTTCTGTGCGCCTGTTAATTCAAATGGCAGATGCTTATTGTAAAAATTATTAAAGTAGTCCCCCACTTTCTCAAACAAATGACCCTTGCTGTTTTTATGCCGATCTATCTTTATTAAATTCAATCTTACTTGTGCCACAAACAATTCTTCAAAGATCAATCGGTCAACTGCTTTTTTATATTGGGCTTGGGAAGTAGGAAAATGTATTTGTCGATAAGCTTCCCATCTGCCCATTCTATTTTCTAATAAATGCGGGGGCAAATTTTCTGGTAAATCTTTTTGACTAATTTGTTGGAATAAAGTTTGCGTTAGTTTGCCAATTTGTTTGGCATTGAGTCCGCGCGCTTTTAATTTTTCAGTAGAAGAATAGACTGGTTCTAACAATGATTTTTGCGACATGGTAGCAGCTACATAAGGTTCAATTTCAGGATGTACCATTTGGGCTTTGCCATTAAAAAAACTCACTCTTCCAAAAACCAGATATGCCTGTCCCTCCACTATATTTTTCTGTACCCAAGTAATTCCTTGAAACCAAGCCAACTCAATGGTTCCAGTTTCATCTTTTAATTGCGTTACCATTCGCTTGGCACGTTTTACCCCAATAATGTCAATGCCTTGCAATACTCCTTTTACCTGTACAAAGTCCTGATCGGGGGTAATGGACGCAATGGTCATTACCTTGGTTTTGTCAATATGACGATGGGGAAAATGATGTAAAAGGTCACTAAAAGTGAATAAACTAAGCTCTTTTTTAAGCATATCTGCCCTCAAAGGACCCACGCCCTTTAGGTATTCAATAGGGCTAACTAATAAAGAAGCTGTTGCCAATCTGTTTTTTTTAAATTCTGTACAAATATCCCAAAAAGATGGCAAAAAATGGGTTCCTGATTCATTATCTTCGCAGTTCTATGGAAAAGGAAATTGTATTAAGCGGAATTAGGCCTACAGGCTTCTTGCACCTAGGCAATTATTTTGGCGCGATGCGTAATTATGTGCGCATGCAAGACGAATACAACTGTTATTTCTTTGTTGCCAACTGGCATAGTTTAACCACCCATCCAGATACCAAAACTTTACAAGAAAGTGTGCTTAGAGTTGTTGCAGAAAATATTGCCTGCGGCTTAGACCCAGAGAAAGTGTCTTTATATGTTCAAAGTGATGTTCCTGAAATTGCAGAATTGTATTTGTATTTGAATATGCTAGCCTATAAAGGTGAGTTGGAAAAAACAACTTCTTTTAAAGACAAAGTGCGTTTGCAACCAGAAAATGTAAACGCAGGTTTGCTCACCTACCCTGTATTACAAGCGGCGGATATACTTATTCACCGTGCGGTGAAAGTGCCTGTGGGCAAAGACCAAGAGCAAAATTTAGAAATGGCGCGCAACTTTGCGGAACGTTTTAATTTTAGATACGGCGAAACCTTTCCACTTCCCTATGCCTTTAATTACAATAGTGAATTGGTAAAAATATTGGGATTGGATGGTCAAGGCAAAATGAGTAAAAGTGAGAATCAAAATACTACTTTATTTTTAGCCGATGAAGACGATGCCATTCGCAATAAAATAAAAAAAGCCAAAACCGATCAAGGGCCCATAGCACCCAATTCAGTCAAACCAGATTATATTGAGAACTTGTTTACCTTGATGAAATTGGTGAGCAGTGCCGATACCCTTCAAAAATTTGAAGACGATTTTAACAACAGCAGCGATGGCAATTGTATCATTAGATATGGCGACATGAAGAAGCAATTGGCGGAAGATATGGTTAAGTTTATTCAACCTATTCGTAATCAAGCCCTTGATTTGCAAAACAACAAAGCACTGCTTACAAAGATCATTCGTCAAGGAGCCGACAAAGCAAGGGCAAGCGCTTCCGGCACTTTATCTATCGTAAGGAAAGCAGTTGGAATGGACTATTAAAACAGAACAAATTAATTATTAACAAAGATAAATAGTACTAAACTATTTTGTATTTTCACGACCATGGCAAAAGCTAAAAAACCTAAACACGTTGCAATTGCAGGAAACATTGGAGCGGGCAAAACTACATTAACAGAAATGTTAAGTAAGCATTATCGTTGGATTCCTCAATTTGAGGATGTAGACCACAATCCTTACTTGATGGATTTCTATGACGACATGACCCGCTGGAGTTTCAATTTGCAAATATATTTTTTACATGGTAGATTGAACCAAATTTTAGAAATTCAAAGAGGTACCGAAACCATCATTCAAGATAGAACCATCTATGAAGATGCCAATATTTTTGCGCCCAACTTACATGAAATGGGATTGATGAGTAAAAGAGATTTTGACAACTATTTTGGTTTTTTTAGTACCATCAAGACCATGATTCAACCTCCTGATTTGCTTATTTATTTGAAAGCATCGGTTCCAACCCTGGTTTCTCAAATTCAAAAAAGAGGTAGAGAATATGAAGAAAATATTCGTTTAGATTATTTAAAAAAATTAAATGAATACTATAATAAATGGATCGAAGGATACAAAGAAGGCCCCTTGTTAATTATAGATTGCGATAAAAATAAATTCGGAGAATCAGAAGAGGATTTAGGCGAAATCATAAGCAAAGTGGATGGCATGCTGTATGGCCTTTTTTAAAAAAATAAGTTTTAAATTATTCTACCGGTGAACAATATTACACCCTCCCTATTAGAGGAGATTAAGTTAATTGTAGGGAGTGATTCCTTTTTTACTGATGAAGAAAGTTTTGCTAAATACGGCAGCGATGAGACCGAAAAACTACATTATGCTCCTCAAGTAGTTGTTAAGCCAAGAAATGCGGAAGAGATTTCCCAACTATTAAAAATTTGCAATCAACATTTGATACCTGTTACACCGCGAGGTGCAGGAACTGGTTTAACGGGCGGCGCCCTTCCTCATTTAGGCGGATTGGTTATTTCCATGGAGCGTTTTAATTCCATTTTAGAAATAGATGAAAGAAATTTACAAGTTACTACCGAGCCTGGCGTGATAACAGAAGTATTGCAAGATGCAGTAAAAGAAAAAGGTTTGTTTTACCCACCCGACCCTGCTAGCAAAGGCAGTTGTTTTATTGGTGGTAATATTTCAGAAAATTCTGGCGGACCAAAGGCGGTAAAGTACGGCGTAGTAAAAGACTATGTTTTAAACTTAGAAGTAGTGTTGCCTACTGGTGAAATTATTTGGACAGGTTCCAATGTTTTAAAAAATGCCACTGGTTATAATATTACGCAATTAATTGTTGGTAGCGAGGGCACGCTTGGCATAGTGACTAAAATTGTTTTAAGACTACTACCCCATCCAAAATTTGACTTATTGATGTTGGCTCCTTTTAATAGTTTAGAAAAAGCAAGCGAAGCGGTGAGTGCGATATTCAGAGCAGGTATTACCCCAAGTGCCATGGAATTAATGGAAATAGATGCCATCACTTTAGCTTCTAAAATATTAGATAGTACGGCCATCCCTATTACAGAAAATTTAGCTGCCCATTTAATCATAGAAGTAGATGGCAACAACATGGAAGTGTTGATGGGAGAAATGGAAGCCATTGCAGAAGTACTTGCTCAATTTGAAGCCGGAGAATTGTACTTTGCTGATGATGCCCAACAAAAAAATGAGCTTTGGAAAATACGAAGAAAAGCCAATGAAGCTGCAGTTGCTGCTGGTTATACCATTGAAGAAGATACCGTGGTTCCTCGTGCTGCCTTACCACAATTGATTAAAGGAGTAAAAGCATTGGGTGTTGAAAATGGATTTAAAGTGGTTTGTTATGGCCATGCCGGAGACGGAAATTTACACATTAGAATTAATCATCCTATCATAAAGAAAAGTTACGAAAGCGAGGAAATGAATCAAATATTAAGGAAACTATTTATTCTTGTAAAAGAATTAGGCGGAACCATCAGTGGAGAACATGGTATAGGATTGATTCAAAAATCATATATGCCTGTTTTGTTTGATGAGGTTTCCTTAGAACTGATGAGAGGCATTAAAAAAACATTTGATCCAAACAATATCCTAAACGCAGGAAAAATATTCGACCTAAAATAATTACAAAGAAAAATTCATTTCACTATATGTCTTTTAAATATATTACAAGCGCTTTGTTTTTATTGTTAAGCTTGCCAACGATTGCACAAACAACTATACAGACCAACAATATCGAAACACCCAATCCGGTTTTTTTTGGAGGTGGTATTGTATTAGGAGGAGGTGCTGGCTCTTTTCAATTAGGCCTCAATCCGGAATTGGTAAAATCTTACAATCAATACATTGATTTAGGCGCCGCAGTTAATTTGTATTACTCATCTTTCAAATCCATGGACAATACCGGCAATACCATTGCAAGGTCTAACAATACCCAGTTTGGTTTGGGCGGCTTTATTAGAGCTTGGCCAATAGATCAATTTTTTATTCAAATTCAACCTGAATACAATTGGACATTTACTAATGCAAAAAGTTACGCAACAGGCATGTCAGGCACCTCTAATGTAAGTGCGCCAAGCTTATTAACTGGTATAGGTTATGGCAAAAGAAACCTGAATGGCTTTTCCTACTTCTCTATTATGTTTGACATCGTTAATTCACTTCAATCTCCCTATAGAATGGGACAACTTACCCCACAACCCATTATTAGAGCAGGAGTTGGCTTTCCTATTTTTAGCGCTAAGAAAAAAGAGTATTAAGTGCTTCTAATGTTGAGCAAATTTGTAAACGATACCTACTGCGTTCGTATAAAAAATCTTCTTCCTCCATTTTATTAATCATAGCAACTAAAGGATCATAAAATCCTTGGTAATTAAATAGCACTATTTTTTTATCGTGAATACTTAAATTATTCCAAACAAGCATCTCGAAAAGCTCATCAAATGTCCCCAATCCCCCTGGAAGGACAATAGCTGCATCTCCCTTTTCATAAAGCAATTTTTTTCGATCATGCATGTCATCTGTAACGATCAGTTCCGATAAACCTTTATGCTCTGCTTCCCATTCCAATAACAATTTGGGAATTATGCCTATTACTTTACCTCCATTGTCCAAGCAAGCATTTGCTACTGCCCCCATGATCCCCTTGTTTCCTCCACCGTATACCAATTGAATGTTGTTAAGCGCCAACCACTTACCCAATGCCATTGCTTCCAAAACATAAGCTGGGTTTTTACCCGATTTGGATCCGCAGAAAACCGTAAGTGACTTTATTTTCATGAAATGGGTTTTAATGTTTCAATCTTGAAGCAAATTAGCTAATAATTTCGAAGATTCTTATTACTTTGCTGCTTCAATAATGTAAAAGATATGAGCGCTCCTTTATTGTTTTTATTTGTGGTGGTCTATTTCCTTATTTTATTAGGTGTAGCAAAAATTACTGGCAAAAACAGCAACAACATGTCCTTTTTTATTGGCAATAAAAATAGCCATTGGATGTTGGTTGCTTTTGGCATGATTGGCACTTCCTTAAGTGGTGTCACTTTTGTAAGTGTCCCTGGCGCAGTAGGAAAAGATTCCTTTCATTATTTACAAATCACCCTTGGCTATTTGATAGGCTACCTTGCCATTGCTTATGTATTGCTGCCTATTTATTACAGACTTAATTTGACTTCTATTTATCATTACTTAGAACAAAGATTGGGTTTCAATGCCTATAAAACTGGTGCTTCTTTTTTTATACTTTCCAGAACCTTAGGTGCTACTGCTAGACTTTACTTGGTCGTGAAAATATTACAAGTATTTATTTTAGATACGATGGGTGTGCCTTTTTGGGCCACTACCCTGGTTATCTTAATTATGATTCTTTTGTATACATATGAAGGGGGTGTTAAAACCATTGTATACACAGACACCCTTCAAACTTCGGGCATGTTATTGGGTTTAGTGATTTGTAGTTTCTATATTTTAAAGAACATGCATTTTTCATTTGCCGATGGATTAAACGCGATGCATGTTAAAGGACTATCCACTGTTTTTAATACGGATGTGAATAGCAAATCTTTTTTTCTAAAGCAAATCATTGGAGGTGCTTTCATTAGCTTTACCATGACAGGGCTTGATCAAGAAATGATGCAAAAAAATATTTCTGTAAAAACACTAAAAGATGCCCAAAAGAATATGGTGACAATTGGTTTTAGTATGTTATTTGTGATTAGCTTATTCTTATACCTAGGTGGATTGTTAAATTTATATGCCGCACAAAATAATATTCAAGCTATTGGAGATGATTTGTTTCCTACCCTTGCATTGTTTCATATGCCTCCTTATATCTCCATCATTTTTATTCTTGCATTGATCTCTGCCTTATTCCCAAGTGCCGATGGCGCCATCACTGCTTTGACTTCCAGTTTTTGCATAGATTTAATAGGCATGCAAAGAAATGCCCATTGGGAAGAAGCCAAAAAGAAAAAAATTAGACAAAGAGTACATTTGTGTTTTGCTTTTTTGTTTTTTATCATGGTACTCGTTTTTAAATGGATAGACAATAAAAGCATCATTGACTTAATTTTAAAAATCGCTTCCTATACGTATGGGCCTCTTTTGGGTTTATTTGCCTTTGGGGTGCTTACCAAAAGAATTTTGAAAAATCAATGGGCTTTCCTACCCTGCTTTTTAGCTCCCTTATTATGTTTGGCTTTAGATTACATGCAACCCCTCTTATTTGGTAATTTTAGAATTGGGCAAGAGCTTTTAATTATTAACGGTCTAATTACCTTTGTTGGACTTTGGTTAATTTCATCGCCAAATACAGAAAAAAGCTAGACATTTGTTGTATGGATTTTATTCAACCTTTAGCAAATGAATACGCTCAGAAGTACAGCAATTGCACCCCTACTTATTTATTAAGTTTGTACGAGGATACTTTGGCTTCTCATGAACATGCCCATTTACAAAGCAGCTGGACCCAAGGCGGCTTTTTAAGTTTTATGAGTAAGTTGCTTCAACCACAAGCCATATTAGAAATTGGAAGTTTTACAGGATTTAGTGCTATGTGTTTGGCCGAAGGATTGGCGAAAAATGGTGAATTACATACCATTGAAATAAGAGAAGAGGACGCTAAAAAAGCCCAATTGGCATTTTCTGTTAGCCCCAAAGGCAGTCAGATTAAAATGCATATGGGTGATGCCAAACAAATTATTCCATCCTTAAATAAAAAATGGGACCTGGTTTTTATTGACGCTGATAAAACCAGTTATATAGACTATTATAATTTAGTGCTTCCCGCATTGAATGAAAATGGGATCCTCATCGTTGACAATGTTCTTTTTCATGGCGAAGTACTTGAAAATACCATACAAGGCAAAAGCGCCAAAGCCATACAAGCCTTTAATGACCATGTGTTACAAGATCAAAATACCGAGCAAGTGATGATTACGATGAGAGATGGCTTAACTTTGATTAGAAAAAAACATTAAAATGAAACAAAGCATAGTTGCCTTATTGCTTATTTTTTTAATCCCCTCTGGCCTACTGGCTCAAAAAACAGCCACTTTAATTTATATAGATCAATACAAAGATATTGCTGTTAAGGAAATGAAGCGCACTGGAATTCCAGCTTCTATTACTTTGGCACAAGGAATTATAGAATCCAATAGTGGACAAAGCAATTTATCCTTGAACTTTAAAAATCATTTTGGCATCAAATGTAAATCTGATTGGCAAGGAGAAACTACCTATCAAGACGACGATGCAAAACAAGAATGTTTTAGAGTATATCCTACTGCTGCGCGTTCTTTTATTGATCATTCAGATTTTTTAAAATCTAGGCCTAATTATGCATCTCTTTTTGAACTGGATCCAGTAGACGACTCTGCCTGGGCTTATGGACTGAAAAAAGCAGGCTATGCTACTGCCTCAGACTACCCAAGAAAATTATTAAAAGTCATTGCCGACTTTGAACTATCTCAATATAACTTTCCAGAATTGGCCAAAGAAGATGCTATAGAATCAGACAAAAAAGCTGCAATTGTTATAGATTCAAGTTTAAAGCCCAAAACAGATACCATTCACCAGTCACTTGCAAAAGATACCTTGATCTTAAAATCTATAGAAAGTCCTAAAAAAGATACGGCTATCATCGTAAAGAAAGATACTTTAGTAATGATAGCAGATACTGTTCGTCTTTCCAATGTCAAAGGAATTAGCAGTACTGAAACCATTGTCAACAGTATTCCAAATGCGATTCAAACCATTGACATGTTAAAAGGCGAACCCAAAAAAGATACTGCCCTTCGCTCAGACACATTGCCTAAAAAGACAATGGTCTCCACCCCCAACTACCCCGCTGCAAGATTTAAAATCAACGACATTGCGGTGATATGGGCCAAAGCAGGCAGCTCCTATCTTGCCATTGCCAACAGCAATAATGTACCCTTGTATAAACTATTTGAATACAATGAAATACCAGCCGCTGATTTATTAGCCTCAGACCAATTGGTATTTTTGGCTGCGAAGAAAAAGGAAACACCTAAAAAAGTACATACTTTAAAAGCAAATGAAACTTTGTATGGCATTAGTCAATCAGAAGGCATTCAACTTAGCTTCTTAAAACAATACAATCCAAAAGCCACAGATGATAATTTAAAAGCAGGTGATTTTTTATTCTTATTCACCCCTTTTGATGCACCCAAAAAAAGCAACGCTTTCCTAGAAGCCTTCAAACCATTGTCCAATAAAAATCCAGCGCAAAAAAACAATAGCAGTTCAATAACTAAGCCATTAGCAAAAATTGAGTCAAGTGCCAAAGACAGTTTGCCTGCCCTTAAAGACAAACCTGCTCCCAAAAATAAATTGGACTTATTAAAAAAGCTGAACCCTTTTAATAAAAAGAAAGCCGATTCAACCACTATAAAATAATCTTATGCATTCAATCAAAGTTTTAGATAAAGAATTTGAGCCCTACTTAAGCGAAAAAGAGATTCAAGAAAAAATAAATGAACTCGCTGTTCAACTCAATAAAGATTATGCTGGTAAAAAACCTATTTTTTTATCTATATTAAATGGCTCATTTTTATTTACTGCCGACTTGTTTAAACAAATTACCATTGAAGCAGAAGTTTGTTTTATCAAATTGGCTTCTTATAAAGGCATGACTTCCTCTGGCAATGTGATTACTGCAATTGGCCTAGAAGCCAATGTCACTGGCAGACACATCATTATTATGGAAGACATTATTGATACAGGAAAAACCCTGCACCATTACTTGCCCCAATTGGCTTCTAGCGGCCCCGCTTCGGTAAAAATTGCAGTGCTACTCAATAAAAAAGAAGCACGTCAATTTCCCGTAAACGTTGATTATACTTGTTTTGAAATCCCCAATAAATTTGTAGTTGGTTACGGCCTTGATTATGATGGACTAGGCCGAAACTCTAAAGATATTTATCAATTGAAATAATGGATTAAGGAAATAAGTCATTAGATATAAATAAATTAAAGGGCTAAATTTCATTAGCCCTTTACTATTTTACAAATAAAGAATTTTATTTGTAAATAATTCATTAGATATAAATAAATTAAAGGGCTAAATTTCATTAGCCCTTTAATTTATTTAAACGCTTCTTTTACTCTATCGTAAAAACTTTTATCTCCTTTAATTGGCTTCGGTTGGAAATTCGCACTCAATTGCATTTTCTCAAGTTCTACTTTTTCTTCAGGACTTACTTGTTGAGGCGTCCATACATTGACATTGATCAATTGATCCCCTTTTGCATATCCTTGTACTTCAGGGAAACCTTTGCCTTTTAATCTAAATATTTTACCACTTTGTGTTCCTGGTGGAATTTTTATTTTCGCACGACCATCAATGGTTGGCACTTCTACACTGGTTCCAAAAACAGCATCAGGAATGGTAATGTATAAATCGTAAGCCACATTCAATCCATCTCTATGCAAGCTTTCATGTGATTCCTCTTCAATCATGATAATTAAATCCCCAGGACTACCGCCTCTTTCCCCTGCATTCCCTTTCCCAGACATGCTTAATTGCATACCATCTTGCACACCTCCTGGAATGTCTATAGAAATAGTTTCATCTCCATATACACGTCCTTCACCCTTACATGGCGTACATTTAGCAGTAACCGTATTGCCTTCCCCATTACAGGTAGGACAAGTGTTTACAGTTTGCATTTGTCCTAAGAAAGTATTGGTAACTCTTTTCACCTGACCTGACCCATTACAAGTACCGCAGGTTTGAACACTATTTTTATCTTTAGCACCATTGCCTCCACAAGTGGTACATAGAACATGTTTTTTAACTTTTACTTGCTTGTTGGCACCATTGGCAATTTCCTCAAAATTCATTTTAAGTTTAATTCTCAAATTGCTACCTCTTTGCCCTCTCGAACGAGAAGCTCTTGATCTGCTTCCACCTCCGCCACCAAAAAAACTTCCAAAAACATCTTCACCAAACACATCTCCAAATTGACTAAAAATATCATTCATGTCCATGCCTCCACCAAAACCTCCTCCACCACCAGCCGACCCTGGGCCAAATGCGGCATGCCCAAAGCGATCATACTTGGCTTTTTTATCGCCATCACTTAATACTTCATATGCAGATGCAGCTTCTTTAAATTTTTCTTCGGCAGCTTTATCTCCAGGATTTCTATCTGGATGATATTGCATAGCTACTTTTCGATAGGCTTTTTTTATCTCCTCTGTAGAAGCAGATTTGGTAACGCCAAGCACTTCGTAATAATCTCTCTTTGACATAGTGTTAATTTATTTTCCAACTACCACTTTTGCAAAGCGGATAATTTTATCATTTAATAAATAGCCTTTTGTTATTTCATCTACCACTTTTCCTTTTTTTGATTCCTCTGTTACTGGAACTTCGGTAATGGCTTCATGCATTTCTACATTAAAATCTTTGTCGATACTTTCCATCGCAGTAACGCCTTTTGCTTGTAAAGTGGATCGCACTTTATTAAATACGAGTTGAATGCCTTCTTTTTGCACTGCAAAATCATCAGCACTATTTAATTGTTTTTCTGCTCTGTCGCAATCATCCATCACATCCAACATAGCAACAATAACGTCTTTTCCAGCCGTTTGAATCAAGTCCAATCTTTCCTTGGCCGTTCTTCTTCTAAAGTTTTCAAATTCGGCCATTAAACGTAGATATTTGTCCTTTTGTTCGGCCAAATCTGCCTTCATTTGATCTAGTTCACTCATAGGTGCTGCTGCTTCCTCCGGAGCCGTTTCGGGGGTATTTTCGGCCTCATTTTGGGCCGGTATAGTTGGTTCGTTCATGTCGATGTCTTTTTCTTCCATAGTTTTCATATTGTTACAAATATCTCCCAAAAATATTGCCAAAGCAATAATTAGAGCAAAATTGACAGAAAACGCTCTAAAATAGGCACAAGTTGTCACTCATTTGGGGCCTATATTTGTGCCATGACAAAGGTGTATTTAAATAAAAAGATCAACCCCAGGATTGCCCTTGGCCACCCCTGGATTTACAATAACGAAGTGGACCGGATTGCGGGGCCGATTGAACCGGGGGACATTGTGGAAGTCTATTTTTTTGATGGGCAATTGGCAGGCCGTGGCTATATCAACCCCAATTCTCAAATTATTATTCGTTTATTGACTCGAAAAAGAGAAGAAATTGACCCTTCTTTTTTCCATAAAAAAATCAAAGAAGCATGGGACTATAGACAAAAAATGGGGTATGTTGAAAATTGCCGTTTGGTTTTTGGAGAAGCCGATGGTCTTCCGGCATTGATCATTGACAAATTCAATGATTATTTTGTACTACAAACCTTATCCTTAGGAATTGAAAAATGGAAAGACGCTATCGTAACAGCCATACAAACTATTTTTAAACCCAAAGGGATTTATGAAAGAAATGATGTGCCTGTAAGAGAATTAGAAGGCATGGTGCAACAAAAAGGATTTTTATCTGACCCATTTCCAACAGAAATAATCATACATGAAAATGAATTGCAATTTTATGTGGATGTTGAGAACGGACAAAAGACAGGTTATTTTTTAGACCAACAAGACAATCGTAGGGCCATCCAAAAATTAGTACAAGGTGCCGATGTATTGGGTGCGTTTACCTATACCGGTACTTTTGAAATTCATGCAGCCCATTATGGTGCAAAATCGGTTTTAGGTATTGACATTTCAGAAAGTGCAGTGGCACAAGCCAACAAAAATGCTGTTTTAAATAAACTAGACCATATAGTGAAATTTGAAGCCATGAATGCCTTTGACGTTTTAAAGAAATGGGGAAAGGAAGGGCGCAAATACGATGTGGTAATGTTAGACCCACCTGCATTTACAAAAAGCAGAAATAGTATTGACAAAGCAGTAACAGGTTACAAGGAAATTAATTTAAGAGGCATGCAAATGATTAGAAATGGAGGTTTTTTAGTTACATCCAGCTGCACCAACTTGGTTAGCCCAGCATTATTTTTAGAGACCATACAAATGGCCGCCTGGGATGCTAAAAAAAGAATACGACAAGTCACTTATCAAACCCAATCCAGCGACCACCCTATTATTTGGGGATTAGAGAATACCCACTACTTGAAGTTTTTAATAGTAGAAGTAGGTGATCGTTAAAACAGATAGGGCTTATATTTTATAAAGCGCTAACAGTATAAAAACAAAATGCCTCGAGTACTCGGGGCATTTTAAAAATCATAAGAGGCAAAATTGTTAGGGCTTATATTTTATAAAGCCCTAACAGTATAAAAATCATAAGAGGCAAAATTGTTAGGGCTTATATTTTATAAAGCCCTAACAATTACCCACTATTCAGTTCAATTTATTCAATGTAGTTTGAATGGCTTCAAAATTAGGTAAGTCGCCTGGTGTAGCGCAAACTTCCTCATATTGAACAACCCCTTCTTTATCGATCACAAAAGCGGCACGCTTACTTACACCTTGCATTTCAAAAGCAGGAAATACATCATACTTAACGCCATAGGATGCGATGGTTGTTTTATTGAAATCACTTAACAATGGAAAATTCAATTTTTGCTCTTCCTTAAATTTACCCAAGGTAAATAAAGAGTCAACAGAAATAGCCAATACTTGCGCGTTGGCAGTATTGTAAGTAGCTATATTGTCTCTGATGCTACACAATTCGGCAGTACATACACCTGTGAAAGCCAATGGGAAAAATAATACAACTACATTTTGACCTTTGAAATCGGCCAAATTAGTTGCTTTTTTATCGGTATCAAAAAGGGTGAAAGCCGGGGCTGGATGGCCAGTTAAATTGCTCATTTGTATTTTATTTTTATTTATTAATTTTAAATTTTGCAAAACAAAAGTAGAATTGTTTCACGACTATTTCTGTTATTTAATGAAGCCTTTGTATATTTTTTTCTCTTTTCGAAACTTCATTCACGGAGTCCATCAAGCGCTTAAATTCAATAGGATGTCGCTCTAAATAATTGATGGTATTGTTAAAAACTACCCTATCCACTTTATTTAAATCAAACACTTGCTGGTACATTTCAACATTCTTCCTCTGAAGCCTCCAAGTGCTATCTAATAAAGAAACTCTGGTATAGTAATCATCGGCCTCCATCAACTGCCACACCACCACTTTCATGGTATTGATGTCCAATTTTTCAATTTTTTGTTGGCCCGACTTACAACTGGCCAAGATCAATAAGCTTATTAGGATGCTGTTTCTCATTCTAATTTTTCTTTATACTTATTAATATTAGAAATATCAATGGATGATAAAGTCGTTATTAATTGCTTCTTCATGCTTTTGTCTGCTGTATTAAAAACGCCTACAATTTCAGCATATTTTCCTTGCATTAAAATTGGAACTGCCATAGAATTGGAACTAGCTTCATGGATTTCCTGAAAACTCATTAATGCATTCAACAATGCTCCTTTGGCTAATTCAGGTTTTTCTGACATGGCATCTAACCCATTTCTATAATAACTATAAATTACATCATGAATTTTATCGGCACCAGTTTTGGTAAAATTATCAATAAGAATATATCTGTTTCTTTGACCATCATAAGATTTCCATCCGGAGATTCCAGCGCCTTCAGGTGCATTGTTAACAATATTAAGTGCTTTTTCAAAGTAAGGCAACCCTCCTTTTGAGGCGAATGAATCATAATCAAGTCCAAGAATTACATAAATATAATAGGCTATGGTAGCGGTTAAATTTGCAGCTAAGGGATCCGATCCTTGTACCCTATTTTCATTGAATTCAATGGGTTGCGCCAATTGGTATTTAAATACAAAATTAGCATCCTGCATATTTAACAAAGAGCTGGCATACGCCGCATTGTAAACTGGCCTGTTAGAAACCACACTTAATTTTGTGTCAAAAACTCCGGGAGACAATACAGATTCAATAGTGATAAAAAAACTACAGTCTATTTTCTCCTCTGCAGCAAACACATCCGATGACCACTTTCTTTGATTAATAAAATCCTTTAATTGGGTTTGTAATTGTGTAAACAATTTGGGATCTACTTGATTTTCTACCTTACTAGATTGAATGGAAATAGTTGCATTCAATTCTTGCGAATACAAAGTAGTAGAAAGCAATAAGCCTATTAAAAATATATAAACAAACTTTGGCTGCATCTATTTAGTTATTGGTTCTCTAAAATACAAAAACGTCCCGATTGAAAGTTCATTTCGGGACGTTTTTATAACTCGTATCAAAAAATTAACGGAATAAGTCGGTCTCCTCGTTTTTACGGTAATAAATCTTATCCTCAATAAACTCGGCAGTAGCCAAAATCGCTGGATTAGGCATACGCTCATAAGCCTTAGAGATTTCAATTTGCTCTTTATTTTCATGAATTTCTTCCAAACTATCGGTATGGCTAGCAAATTCTTCTAACTTAGAATGCAATTCTTCTCTAACAGAAATGTTAATTTGATTAGCTCTTCTAGAAATAATAGAAATGGATTCATACAAATTACCAGTCTTATCTTTCAAAGCTTTCAAATTTTTTGTTTCAACAACAGAAGGGGTGTTGGCGCCCATGTTTCTTCTTAGTTTACTCATTTTAATTTATTTAAATAGTTATCGGTTTCCGTCTTAATTTTTTTAGCGTCTTTTAACAATGGACTTTCGCTAAATCGGTCCAAAAAATCATTGTATTCAACAATCACTTTCTCAAATCTTTCTTTTTGTTTATCTACATAGCTATTTTCAGCAAACTTAAAATAAGAATCTACTGTTAATAGTTTATACTTATCGGACTTTTTTGAATCAGGGTATCCATCAGACATCAATCCATAAGAGATGGCTGCTGCTCGATATAAAGTTAAATTATAGTACAGCGTAGCTGTATTGTAATCTTTCAATTCTAACTTAGCACGACATGCATCAATTACTTCAGCAGCTTCCTTTGCTTTCTTGCTGGTGGGATGACCATCAATAAATGCTTGCATTAATTGAATGGTTCTGTTGGTAGTGGTCTGATCTAATTCAGCTTTAGGAGAACGTTTATAATACGTGTAAGCACGCATAAATTCAACTTCCTCCGTTTTTACGCTATTTGGAAAATACTCTACGAAAGTTTTAAATAAATTTTCTGCGTTTTGATAATCCTTATCATAATAATAAGAATTCGCAAACTTTAAATACAACTCCTCGTATCTAGGAGTTCCTTTCACAAATGGCATAACCGATTCAAAGAGCTGCTGTGCGTTGCTGTATTTTTTCTCGTTAAAATACTTTTCTGCCATTTTAACCTTATAGTCAGTATCCTTATTCTTTAAAATTTTTTGAAATTTTGAAGTACAGGAAGTCAAAGCTAAAACAACACAAAAAACAACAAATATTCTATTCATACAGGGTGGCAAAATTAACTAATATTCAGCAATTTAGAACTAAAAAGGTTCCGAATGAAACCTCCTGCGTTAAGAAATAGCAAAAAAATCCTTTTCTTGGCTATTTTAGTTCTGATCCTATTTGAAATCAGGGAAAGCTGGTTATAAAATTGGTCTCTTTACTTGCATAAAGAGACCAACTTCAATGTATAATAACCAAATAGCGCCAGGGATTAACCAGCGTTATTTTCGTCCATTTTAGCCTTGATTTCAGCCAATGCACCTAAATCACCCAAGGTAGATTTCTCTACTTTAGCTTGGATTGTTTTAACTGCTTTTTTGGTTTTTTCTGTTTCTACCTTAGCTTCTTTCTTAGCTACTTCTTTTTCTTCTGTAATAGCTTGTTCCCAAATTCTAGCATGGCTTACTACAATACGTTTTTCATTGCGATCAAATTCGATCACCATAAACTTCGCTGTTTCTTCCGCTTGAACTTGTTTACCATCTTCTTTAGCTAAATGACGATTAGGTGCAAATCCTTCTAAGCCATGTGGCAATTGTACAATAGCCCCTTTGTCGTCTTTACGAACAATGGTTCCTTCATGAATAGATCCAATAGCAAATGTTTGCTCTAATGCATTCCAAGGATCTTCTTCTAATTGCTTATGACCTAATTGTAACTTTCTATTTTCTTTATCAATGTTTAAAATTTTGATATCGATAGACTCTCCCACTTTCACATATTCAGATGGGTGATTGAAACGCTTCAACCAACTTAAATCGCTGATGTGAATCATTCCACCAATGCCTGATTCTAATTCAATAAACACACCGTAAGGAGTGATATTTTTTACAAGCCCTTTGTGTTTGCTGTTTTCTGGGAATTTATTATCGATAGAGCTCCAAGGATCTTGAGACATTTGTTTAATGCTCAAACTCATCTTACGTGCATCTTTATCCAAAGTGACTACTTTCGCTTCATGCTCATCTCCTAATTTGAAGAATTCTTTTGCATTGATAGGTGTATTCGCCCAAGTAATTTCAGATACGTGTACCAAACCTTCTACTCCTGGTTGAATTTCTAAGAAAGCACCGTAGTCTTCGATATTCACTACTTTACCTTTTACAACACTACCTTCAGATAACACTTCTGGTAATACATCCCAAGGGTGTGGAGTCAATTGTTTTAAACCTAAGCTGATACGTTTTTTGTCATCATCAAAGTCTAATACTACCACTTGAATTTTTTGGTCTAATTTAACCACTTCACTTGGATGAGAAATTCTACCCCAAGAAATATCAGTGATATACAATAAACCATCTAATCCACCTAAGTCCATAAACGCACCAAAGTCAGTGATGTTTTTAACCACCCCTTCTAAGACTTGTCCTTTCTCTAATTTACTCATGATTTCGGCACGTTGTGCTTCAATATCGCTTTCAATTAATGCTTTATGTGATACAACAGCGTTCTTAATAGTCTCGTTAATCTTAACTACTTTAAACTCCATTGTTTTTCCTACGAATTGATCATAATCTGTAACTGGTTTCACATCAATTTGAGAACCTGGTAAGAAAGTTTCCATACCAAATACATCAACGATTAATCCACCTTTAGTTTTGCTTGTTACTAAACCGGTAACCACTTCGCCAGTTTTATGTACTTCCATAATTCTTTCCCAAGCACGGTAAATACGAGCACTCTTACGGCTTAAATGAAGATTGCCATCGCGGTCTTCTTTTTCTACCACCATTACCTCTACGGTATCGCCAGTTTTAACACCATTGGTGTCACGGAATTCATTTAATGAAACTAGACCATCACTTTTAAAACCAATGTTTACTACCACATCTGTTTTAGTTAAAGCAACTACTAAT
>Ga0209829_10000203_pt1 | contig 55027 bp, 48 predicted proteins | sample C_140205_EF_Meta_FD_187311 | JGI IMG/M metagenome (GOLD analysis project Ga0209829, IMG submission 187311) | Freshwater microbial communities from Lake Croche, Canada to study carbon cycling - C_140205_EF_MetaG (SPAdes) (version 2) | ecosystem: Environmental > Aquatic > Freshwater > Lake...
GCCTTCGCTCGCGATGAAGGGATTCGCTACGACGCGGCAGCGACGCGCATCGGCTGGGAGTTGACCCTCGAACTCTTCAAGCGACGACTGGTGTAGGCTCAGGATATTGAACGGCACTTTGCTCCCGCAAAGCGGTGCCGCCCTATCGGGTTCCGCTAAGCGGACTTCTCCGCGCCTCTTCCCAGAGGCTTGGTTGACGTTCTGGTGGCGTTGTTGCTCGCTCGCCGTAGGGCTACTATGTCTTCGCTCGCACGCCTTGCTCTCCATCCGATCTTCCAAGCCTTGAACGATCCTTTTTGGTTTGGGCTTTTAGGTTTTTTAACCATAACCGAGATCATCTTTTCTGGGGCGATCCTGGGGTCTATGCCACCTCTTTATCCCCAAAATTGCGGTTTTATTTAACTCATTGATTGAGTGGTTCTTTCTGTGGATATAATATAGAACTAAGTAATTTCATTAGAGGATACCTTGAAAACATTCTGGGATCAGGCATGAATATTGCTCTTTGGCCTTCCGAAAGAATACAGATAAAGCCCCCGTTCCAGTCATGGGGGACGTTCCAGCACCTCCTTCTGGGATAGTCCCACAGATGGTGAAGGGCGGCAGCATGTCTTGAATTGATTGATGACCAAATTTCACCCAAGCTCTTTCTACTTTTCCTGATGAACCCCAAAACCTCCATCCACGCTCTGCCGCTCTTCCCATTGATCATGCTCGGAGCCCTGACCTCCTGCACCTTTCTGCCTAGCAGTGGACCCTCACTGGACAGGGTCAAGTCAAACTCCCAGCAGAAGAAGTTCACGGGGGAGTATGTTTTGGTCCCAATCAACAAATCGGTCATCTCCGTGATGGGAGGGGGCACTGATTCCAAGGAGACTCCCCGCACTCCTGTTGACCTGACGGCCAAGAGTGGCGTCATGCAGCGACTCTTCCGCCAAGGGACGCCCGAACTACTCGGTGGCAAGCCAAGCGACTCGGTTGTCCAGGGAGATTTGGTCAAGGTGACGATCTTTGATTCCGGTGGCAGCCTCTTTGCCACACCCATCATGCCCAATGGCCTCGGTCAGACGGGAGCCATACCCCACGAGATACCACCCCAGTTAGTGGATAACTCAGGCGAGATCATGGTTCCCTACGCCGGCCGTATCATGGCTCGTGGGCGTTCCGTGGGGCAGATCCAGGACGAGATCCAGAGTAAGCTCAAGGGGAAGACCGTCGATCCTCAGGTCATCGTGACCATTGCCGAGCGTAAGGGAGGAGACTGCGTCTCCGTCATGGGTGATGTGAAGAGCCCCTCACGCGTCCCAGTGTCCCTTGCCGGAACGAGAGTGTTGGACGCCCTGGCTCAGGCGGGTGGAAGCACCGGTAAAGAATACGAGACAGTCGTTAGCGTGAACAGGGGTGGCACAACCCGTTCCGCCACACTTGCGGAAATCTTCGAGTCTCCTGCCAAGAACATCTTCCTCCAGTTCGGTGACAGCATCATCGTCAGGGTTCGCGGGCAGAACTTCCTTAGCTTTGGCGCCAATAATAGGCTGGCCGAGGTTCCCTTCGATGATGACCACCTGACTCTTGCCAAGGCTTTGGCCAAGATCGGCGGCGCGGATGACAAACAGGCAAATCCTTCCGGTATTCTCCTCTATCGTCTCGAACCACGTCAGAGAGTCATCGACATGGGCTATAAGCCTGTTGGAGATGAGGCAGTCTGCCCCGTCATCTATCGTCTGGACATGACCCAGGCTGATGGATTCTTTCTAGCGCGGAACTTCACCATGCGTGACCACGACATCATCTACACCACCCTTTCCGGCAGCCAAGGCTTGGTTAAGTTCCTGAATGTTCTCGGCAGCGTCTTCTCCCCGGCCGCTCAGGTTGGCGGTACTGCTGCCACTGCAGCCGCCGTGGCCCTTTGATTATAGCGACGGTCTAAGGCCGTTAGCGCACAATTGATCACTTTTCTGACCATGTCCACTATCGAAGCACCCTTGAATCCAGAAGAGATCCAGCCTCCCGCTGCCGATCCAACAACTGCGGCTGAAGCAAGCGTGCCTCACGAAGTCTCAGCCTCCGAGACGAGCAAAGAGCCACCCGTTTCCGAAGAGCTGATGAGCGAAGTCACCACGATCTCGGGATCAGAGACACCCCTTGCAGATGACCGTGCAAGTGGAGAACGTGGTGGATTTCTCTTCATCAGGATCGTCGCGACCCCCTTCCAGTACCTCATTCAGAATCTTGGCTCCAAGCGATCTCCCCATGCCTCTAGTGGCAATTCCGACTCCGGTTCTCCTCACGCGATAGCCGTCCGGGAGACGGGGCTTGCCCCCCATGTCACCCATCTGGAGTTGAAAGAACGGGGAGGGGAGCAAGGTGGTACTCCTCGCAAGAACTTCCCCTGGTCCCTGTTTCTTATTGTCATTCTTCCTACACTGCTTGCCTTCATTTACTTTGGATTTATGGCGAGTGATCAGTACGAGTCTACCGCCGAATACGTGATCAAGACCCAAGGTGGGGGCGATGCCAGTTCAGGGCTTGCAGGTATCATGGGTGCCATTGGTATGGGAGGAGGACATGGGGACTCTGGGGCGGCAGGTGATTCCGCCATGGTCGAGGCCTACGTTGGGAGTGATCAGATTCTTAGGGATCTCTCCAAGGACATTGACTTGAGAGCCATGTACTGCTCCCGCGAGATCGACTGGGTCTCTCGCCTTAAGAGCACACCGGACATCTTCCAGTTGCTCTCATTCAGAAAGGGGCATCGCACTTCATCGCGGGACATCTCCGATGAGGATTTGCTGAACTATTGGAAGACGAAGGTCAAAGTATCGCCCGGGAACGCTCCCGGCACCTCCACCCTCGACGTCCTTGCCTTCACGCCAGAGGACGCCAAGACCATTGCGGATAAAGTCATCTTGCTCGGTGAGCGCCTCGTGAACCACGTCTCCGAGCGTTCTATGAAGGATGCAGTGGTCTTTTCGCAGAAAGAGGTCGACCTGGCGCATGATCGGGCCATTAAAGCCTTCGACGAATTACAACAGTTCCAGGAGCGTGCGAAGCAGGTTGACCCGCAGGGATTTGCCAAGGCCCGCAGTGAGATTCAGAGTAAGTTAGAGGGCCAGTTGTCCAGCACACAGGCGCAGATGGAAGCTCTCAGGCGTAATCTTCCAGACGAGGCTCCTGGCATCCAGCAGATGAGGACACAGATCGGTGCCCTACAGGAGCAACTCCTTGTTGAGAAGAATCAGTCCACTTCCGCCAGGGATGGTAAATCCGCGGCGGCGGTGATCAACGAATTTGGCAAGAGACAGCTTGAGACCGACTTCGCTTCCAAGGACTACCTCTCCGCCCTCACCGCATTGGAGAGCGCACGTATCACTGCCAGTCGGCAGAACCGCTACTTGGAGGCCTTTGATCTTCCTGAGCTTCCTGACAAGCCTGCCCTCCCGAGACGGTGGTACAGCATTATTTCAGTGCTAGCTGTTTGCCTCCTACTCTGGGGAGTCTGGAGCCTCTTCATTGCGGGAGTGAAAGAGCATCAGCACTAGCGGCTCCGGTAGGAGCCGAGGTGTTTAGCCTGAACCAAGCTTCAGGGATGGAGCGCGGTAGACTGCGAGCGAGGCGAACAGCCCCATAGGGGTGCCACTGCTTCCGGGAGGAAGTGGCATCAATGCTGTTAGACTATTAGCCCGGCGGTCCATCAGTCCCTGTATTTTTTACTTTCCTACTTTTCACCTCCCTTGTCCCTTTCCGCCTCATCATATCCCTTCGGGGTGAACCTTATCGGTTATCCAAGGGCCGAGATGGGGTTGGGTGAGGACATCCGTCATGTGGCGGAGGCGCTCAGAGTAAACGGAGTACCCTTTTGCATCCTTGATGTAGGCCTGGGCAGAGGTTTTTCACAGAATGACTCCTCGGTGGAAAAGTGGATCTCCGAGCAACCACGTTATGGATTCAATCTCTTCTGTCAGAATGGTGTCGAGACGGCCAAGTACCTTGCCAACAAGGGCAGGGGAGTACTTCAAGGTCGCTACTCCATCGGCCTCTGGCCTTGGGAGCTTCCCGAGTGGCCTGAGAGATGCCGCCACGCATATGCCTGCGTCGATGAGATCTGGGGGATCAGCTCCTTCACGGCTAAAGCCTACAACTCATTTCAAGGTCCCGTTCATCGCATGGGACTTCCGGTCAGCGTGGAGAATGTGGCAGACAGAGATCGACGCTATTTCAACCTGCCGGCAGATAGCTACCTCTACCTCTTCTCCTTTGACCTGCATTCCAAGACGGCTCGGAAGAACCCATTTGGACTCATCGAGGCATTCCAGAAAGCATTTCCCCCCGATTGCTCCGAGCGCGTCGGATTACTTCTTAAAGTCCATCACGCCAAGCGATTTCATCTGGATGCCATGAGGCTTCGGAGGATTGCCAAGAGAGACCCCCGCATCCGCCTCATCGAGCACTCCATGCGCCGCCCCGAAGTCCTGGCACTCACCAAGGCCTGCAACTGCTACGTCTCCCTCCATCGGGCTGAGGGGTTTGGTCGAGGAATCGCCGAGGCCATCCTGCTTGAGCGACAGGTGATTGCCACTGGGTATTCCGGGAATATCGACTATTGTCACGAACCTCGGGTTGCCCTGGTCCGCTCAGGGATGGTTCCATTGAAGAGGGGTGAGTACTTCGACGGAGATGGACAGCATTGGAGTGAACCGGACATCCATCATGCCGCGCAGATTATGCGAGAGATTCGCCTGACGCCAAGGGATACCTCGTTGGGGCAAGTTGACCTCAGACCAGTGGGCGTTGGTGCCCGCTATGCCAAGCGGTTGAATGAAATATGGGAGGGGGTTGCTCACCGCATCCCATGTGACTCTGTCAGTGCAAGAGAGCAAGCCTCTCTCGAACCGTCCATAACTTGACTTAGTTAAGACTTAGTCTAAATATGACCATATGGTAGTCACCATTCACGAAGCCAAAACTCACCTCTCACGACTCCTCCATAAAGTGGAGGAGGGCGAAGAGATCATTGTGTGCCGTGGGAAGCATCCCGTGGCCCGCTTGGTGCCCGCCACCACGCTCAAACATCAGCGCCCTCCTGTCGGTCAGCCTACTTCTGCATCCTTCAAGATACCTGTGGATGCCTTTGCGCCACTAGATGAAGAAGAGTTAAGGGCTTGGGGTTTGGCATGAGGATACTGCTCGATACCTGCGCATTCATTTGGCTCACCAGTGAGCCCGATCATCTTGGGGACGCCGCAAAATCAGCCCTTCGGGATCCCCATAAAGAAAGATTTTTGAGCCTCGCTTCTGTGTGGGAGATCGTCCTGAAGTATCACTTGGGGAAGCTACCCTTGCCTTCCAAACCGGAAGAGTGGGTGGAAGAACAGACTCGCATCCAGGATATCACGATTTTGAACCTTGAGCGTGGAGTGATCTACCGATCTGGAAGCCTTCCCCCCATTCACCGAGATCCGTTTGACAGAATGATTGCGGCTGATTCCTTGATCCACAAGATGCCTATACTTACGCCTGATGGGCCTTTTGGGGAATACGGCTGCAAAGTGATCTGGTGAGATTCCCTTCAGTAGAGTGAATAGTATCAGCAGGTCAAAACCCATGATGGTCGCATAAGAGTATTTGATCGGCATCCATGCCCTCCGGCCTTTCTCTTTCATCCTTTATTTTTTTCCCAAGTGCCCTCGAATGACTCACTCGCTCCTGCTCGGTTGAACGGCACTTTGCGCCCGCAAAGCAGTGCCGCCCTCACGGGCTTGCCTAAGGCAATTTCTCCGCATCTTTTCCAAGAGATTTGGTTCACCCTTGTCAGGGCTACCTTCGGTAATACCGGAGCATGGGATTGCTCGGAATAGCCTATGCGCAGCATAGCCCGAAGGGAGCTACTCGCGGGCGCGAGAGCTGCAATCTTCCGCGGTGATTCCCATCACCTTGGTTCAGGTCTCAAGTTTGCTGACCCGGCCGTTGCTACGCATCCGTTACGGCATCCCTCAGCCTTAAGCCTTTAAAGCCACATCTTACTCAGGTATCAGCTTTCAAGTTTCAAGTTTCCCCCCTCTTGCCTCCCCATCTCCCAACTTCTTTTTTAAATCATGACCATGATTTCAAAAACCACGCCGCCTCCGGCGGCCTGCTCCCTCATGGAGTCGTTCCGGATCCAGTGCCGGGTCATCTGGGCGCTGATGATGCGCGAGATGATCACCATGTTCGGACGCCATGGCTTGGGATTTGCCTGGATCTTCGTCATGCCGATGGTCCTGACGGCTGGCATCACGCTGGCCTGGAGTCTCAGGGGAATCAGCGAGGGAGGTGCCGACATACCCATTGCCGCCTTTGCCCTGACGGGATACTCAACCCTCATTCTCTACCGCAACATGCCAAGCACGGCTGCGGGAGCTGTGAAGATGAATGTTTCCCTACTCTACCACCGGCACGTTCGGGTCCTTGATCTCTTCTTAGCTCGGATCATTCTCCAGATCAGTGCCATCACCTTCTCCATGGTGACCTTGACGATCATCTTTTCGTGGGTCGGGCTCATGCCTCCTCCCATTGATCCCTTATTAGCTTTGAAGGGCTGGATGGCAACGGCTTGCTTTGGCATTGGCCTCGGCTTTTTTATCGGATCGCTCGCCACCAAGCACGAGTGGGTGGATCACGTCTGGCATCCCTTCTCCTACATTCTGGGAGGCATCGCCGGGGCTGCACTGCTCATGCAATCCGTCCCCCCCAAAGTCCGGAACATGCTCCTTTGGTTCCCTATCGTTCACGGGGCGGAGTGCCTCAGGGATGGTTACTTCGGAGATAAATTCACCCCTTATTACGATCTCTCCTACGAGTATCTCGCCAGCATCGTGTTGCTCTTCCTTGGACTGCTTCAGATTAGGACGATTAGGGGATATACGGAGACCTATCACTAGCGCGCGTTCGCATGATCGATCTCAGGGAAGTTACGAAGAAGTACCCCGTTAGGGGAGGGGAGCGCACGGTCCTCGACCGCATCACCTTTAGGATCGAGCGGGGCGAGAAGATCGGCTTTCTTGGGCGAAACGGAGCGGGTAAGTCCACCCTCATACGCCTCATCGGAGGAGCGGAGGCACCCACGAGCGGTGAGATCATACGCGGCATGAGCCTCTCCTGGCCGCTCGCCTTTGGCGGGGCCTTCCAGGGACAGCTGACCGGACTCGATAACCTCAAGTTCATTTGCCGAGTCTACGGCAAGTCGATCGAGGACAAGATCCCCTTCGTCGAGGACTTCTCCGAGCTTGGCCGCTACTTTAAGGAGCCAGTTGGAACCTACTCTTCCGGGATGATGGCCCGACTGGCGTTTGCCATCTCCATGGCCGTCGAGTTCGACTGCTACCTCATCGACGAGGTCATGACCGTGGGGGATCGACGCTTTAGTGAGAAGTGCCATGAGGAGCTCATGGTGAAGCGATCCGACCGCTCCCTCATCGTCGTCTCCCACCACGAGGACCAGATCCGCAACACATGCACCCACCTCGGGGTCTTGGTCCAGGGAGTGCTTCATCGGTTTAATGACCTCGACGAAGGATACGAATTCTATCATCGTCATGCATCCGAATAATGCAGCTGCTCTCTGATCAGCTCCCTCACAACGAGTAAAGAGTCCGCGCCTCAACTCCCATCTTCTATCTCCAATCTTCCGTCTCCAATCTCCGATTAGAACTTCCATGCATCAATCCATCAGCGCAATCACCCCTTCCTCCGTGGAGGAAGCGCCTCCTGAAAAGAAAACTAAAGTCCTCATCGAGATGCGTCCCGCCTTCGACGGGTATTCTGGCATCCCGCAGGAGACCCGCCTTCTCTTCTCGACCATTTCGAAACTTGAAGAATATGAGCTCGAGGGACTGCTTCAGGGGGGGCAAGCTCATATCAACCTCAGCCGTGGTACCAAGAAAAAATCGATCTCTTGGTTAGGCAGGAAACAGCATCCTTCGCGCCGTTACGGCACCTACTCCAAGGTCATCATCTCGCTTAAGGAAAAGCCCTACAGGAGCTTCTTCGAGGAAATCCTGAACTTTTTTAGAAACAGAGCTGAGGCAATTGCTCTCAGAGGATCAATTCTTACCAACTCACAGATCAAGACAACCGAGTTCAAGACCGAATCCTTCGAGGACTTCATTTGGAGGACCCTCTTTGCCAAGACCCTTCCATCCTCCGAGTTTGCCACCATCGTGAAGAAGAACTACCAAGTCCTCTCCATCTCCTGGCACGGGATGCACAAGGCGGGACTCTCCACGCTGACATGGTGGTTTCACACCATCTACCCGAAGCTCGATCTCGGGGATGTCGATATCTTTATCGGGCAGACTCCCTACCCGGCACGGGTTTCCAAGAATACCAAGGTGGTCATCCGCTATCATGACGCGATCCCGATCTTCCTGCCGCACACCATCAATGATGTCTCCGAACATCAGGCCACCCACCTCTATGCCCTGGAAGGGAATGCCAAGTCGGGGGCCTGGTTTGCCTGCGTCTCCGAGACGACACGTCAGGAACTCCTCAAGATGCACCCGGAGGTGGAGGATCGTGCCGTGACGATCCACAACACCATCTCTCCTCATTATTTCAAGGAGGAGACACCATTTGAACGTGTCAGGGGGATCATTCGATCGCGTATTTATGGATACGACCCGGAGGGGAAGGGATTGGGGGTCTCGCCTGAGTTTCTAAACCTTCGGGAACAGGAAGCCTTCTTCAAGCGGAACCTCTTTGACAAGGAGTTCAAGTACCTGCTGGTCGTCTCCACCATCGAGCCTCGTAAGAACCACACCAGGGCCATCGCCACATGGGAGATCCTCAAGGAAGAGATCGATCCGAGTATCAAGCTTGTTATTGTGGGCACACTAGGTTGGGGATATAAGCCCCTGATTAAGGGTCTTAAGACCTGGATCGACAGAGGAGAGCTCTTCATGCTCAACTCCGTGCCTAGTCCCGATCTCAGAGTTCTTTATCGGCATGCCTCGGCGACGATCTGTCCCAGTGTGTACGAAGGCTTCGATTTCAGTGGGGTCGAGGCGATGAGGAGCGGGGGGATCACCTTGGCCTCGGACATCCCGGTGCATCGGGAGATCTACGAAGATGCAGCGGAGTACTTCGATCCGAATTCCACGGGGAGTGCCGTCGAGTGCCTCAAGCGGGTTCTGTATAGCCCTGATGCGGAGGCCATCCGCGCGAGACTTGAGAAACGAGGAGACGAGATTTCCAGCCGCTATCTGCCGGATCGGATCCAGCCGCAGTGGGAGGCCTTCCTGGAGAAGGTGAAAAACGCCCCCTCCAGACCACGCAAAGCTTCCGCATCCTGCGCGTGAAACTTCGCGCACATATCTATCAGACTTTCTGCCGAATCTTCCGTTGGGAGATCATTCGGGATAGCTTTCAAGGTGTACTTGGACGCGATCCCGAGGAGAAGGCTCTTAGAGCCTATGAGGGGAGCTTCAGGGGATTAGGAGTCATGGGAGTGATTAGAGATTTGACTAATTCTGGGGAGGCATGGGAGCAGCAAAAGGGAGCACATACCGAGGAGCTAATCCGGGAGGCTTATGAGGGAGTTCTTGATAGAGAGCCCGAAGCGGAAGAAACGAGATCATTTGAGGGGAAGTTTGAGGTGATGAAACTAAAAGGGGTAATAAGCGCTCTTATCGAGAGCCTGGAACACAGGGAAGCAGTCAAAAGAGAATATTCAGAGGAAAATATTCAAGATATTTACAGATCACTCTTAGAGAGAGAGGCTGATAAGTTGGGTCTGAAGAAGAACTCCGCTTATTTAAAAAACAATGGGCTAAAAAAGACCTTGGAGGTGTTCAAAAATTCAGCCGAGTTTAAAAATGCATTTAATGCATCAGAAGTCGTCGAAAACTTATACCGCTCGCTGCTTGGAAGAGCTGCTTCGCAAGCTGAAATCGATCAGAAAGTTTCTTTTATAAAACAAAACGGCCTAGGAAGAACGGTTGAACAGTTCTTAAAATCACAGGAATTCGAATTAAGATTGGAATCAAATTCGAAGGAGGAAAATTATAACTTTAATGATAAGGGGCCGATCGTTTTTGTACACTGTTGGAAGGCGGGGGGTAGTACGTTGCACCATCTCATTGGAGGAGAATTCAAACAAAATGATGTTTTTTGGGGAGATGCTGATGAGCTGTTCCGAAAAAACATACATAAAATCAGAAGCTACAGTCTGATATCGGGACATTTCCTGTTATCCGACACTCAATGGATCCCGGATAAGAAGAGAGTAATCAGTATGCTGCGAGACCCATACTCAAGAATGTTATCGCTATATCATTTCGCGAAAGCACATGACATTAATAATGTCCATAAGAACGACCTACAGATGGTCAAAGTTGCAAAAAAATACAGCATCGAGGAATTCTTCAATTCAGATGAAATCCTCTCAAATAGCAGCTTGATAAATAACTATACACGGACCTTTTCGCTGCAGAGAGATTCAGAGAAAAATGAGATAAGTTTGGAGACAGCCATTGAAAATATCAAAAGTCTCACTTCTTTTGGCATCATGGAACGATATGAAGAGTCAGTGAACCTAATATTTCGCTCCCTCGATCTCCCAATACCCCAGACCATTACAAAAGCGAATGTTTTGGATGAACGAATTCAAAAAAGAGAACTTCAACAAATCAAGAAATCCCATCTATCTGATAAATTAGTGGATCTATTACATAGATTTGTTGATTTGGATGTCCCGTTTTATAAAGAAGCAAGTAGAATCTTTAATGAGCGCTGCTCACAAAGAGATAAATATTAAATAGCAAATTAGAAAAAACCATAAAACTATAAATATGAATATTATTAAAAAGCTCGAACTTAAGCATCTCTCGAAGGAAATTATTGATGACCTTTTCCAGAATATCCTTGGTAGGGCTCCATCTCAGGAAGATTTTAAAGCAGCGGTAACCGATCTCAGTGAGTCACTCTCCGTGTCTCATACACTAGAGGTTCTTCTAGAAGCGCCTGAGAATCGGGCAAAGGTCTTGAGATACTTCTCTGAGGATATAGTTGCGGCGCTGTACAGGGTAGCCCTCAAGAGGGAACCGGATCCAGCTGGTCTTAAGGAACATGCGCGACAGCTCTCGGCAAGCGGTAGTATCGATGAGACCATCAATGGATTCATCAATTCCGTGGAGTTTCACCAAAAACATATTCAGAAACATATTGTGAGGATGCCGTTTATGAATCAGTCGATGCCACGAATTGATAACGAATACGATAAGGCTTCCCCTGAGCAACTCAAGGTGATCAGTGATAAGATCAAGCGTTCGTGGGAGCATCTCGGTCAGACTAGGGCTCATCACTCGGTCCTCACGAACAGGGATTTTCTGCCTGAATCGTTAGAAGAAAATATTGAATCATTCTGGAATTCTGGAGGTGGAGAGGTAAACGTAATTGAGGCTATCCTCAAGAGGCATCAATTATCCCTGAACGATGTTAAGACAGCAGTGGAATATGGATGTGGAGTTGGTCGAGTCACGACACCACTTTCAAAGTGCGTCTGTAACATGCATGCCTACGATATCTCACAGCCCCATCTGAACTTCGCAAAGCAGCATGCAGAGGAGGAGAGGGCGTCTATTTCATTCCACCTCGTCAAGGACCCCTTACGCCCTCTTGAAAAGTGCGACCTTTTTTTCTCAAGGATCGTCTTCCAGCATAATCCTCCTCCAATCATTCAGCAGTTGATTAAAAACTCTTTGGAGTCTTTAAATCCTGGCGGTATTGCCATATTTCAAGTTCCAACTTACATCAAGGGGTATTCATTCAGACTTCAAGAGTGGCTCGAATCTGATCATGCGCTCGATATGCAGATGCACTGTATTCCGCAGCGAGGTGTATTTGATTTAGTTGATCAGGCTAATTGCACACTTTTAGAGCTCAGGGAAGATGACGGATGTAGTGAACCTGATGTTTATATCTCTAATACATTTATTATAAGAAAGTCTTAGTATCTGAAAAGTATTTATTTGTATGATTTCGGTATTAGACTCAGTGCCCCAAACCTGGATAAATACAAACCTATCTAGGTGGAGAGATGGTATTAATATAAAAAACTATAATGATTTTATCAGTGTCATAACAAACGGTAACATTGCGACATATCTTTTCACTTTAGGAATAGGTGGCTGTTTTGTCCATTCAAAGAAAGAAAGTAATCCATTAATTGATCATAGAGTTAAAAGTGTATTAAGCTATCTAAATAAAATTAGTTCGCATTTTGATTTTGATAACTTATCAATTCCAATAACCCTTGATGATGGATCAACGAATGAAAAGTATGACTTCCCGATTTTTACGTTTGATAAAGCAGAATATTCAGAAAAAATTACTATTCCTGATACTGATTATATAGGCTGTAATTATTATAATAACGTCTCAATAGACGCCAATCACTATCACGAAAAAGCATGCAAAGCTGTATTCGCAGGTTCAAGTACCGGTGGAAATGTCACAATGGATGGGGTAAAAAATGGATTAAATAAAAGAATAAAGTCGGCACAGTACTTTGTTGGAAATGCTTTAGTTGACTTTAAAATAACAAATATATGCGCGCATGACACCGAGGATACGGGTGCGTATGTAAAATCACTTGGAGTAACATCCGAAAGATTGTCTTGGGAGGAACAAACTAAAAATAAATTTATTATTTCCATAGATGGGAATGCTTGTACATTTAAAAGAGTTATTGATATTCTATATAGTAATTCGGTGCTATTAAAATATCACTCAGATAGAACCCAATATTACTATCCATCTTTAGTAAAATGGATGCACTACATACCGATTTCTGAAGACGGAGATGTTATAAATGTAGTCACCGATGAAATGAAATCACCGATGAGATACAGATATATTTCTGATAGTTCCACACAATTTGCACGGAAATACCTAAATGAGAGTATAACAGATTACTACATGATCGTATTACTAAACCAATTCTCTAGACTGGTACGCTAGCTCACTTTAAATATAAGGCGAAATATTATTTCCGATTATCATTTGCGGCGTTCAATAGCTATACCATAAGAGCCAGTTCTCATGAATATAAATAAACGTCATAACATCATTGGAACAGTAACCAACTAACAGATAATACTTATGCCTGTATCACAAGTAGCAGTAGAATGGGCTTTTAGGCTTTTTTTGGGTAGAGAAATTGCAGGCTTAGAAAGTGGAAAAAAAACAGTTGAAAACCTCTGCAAGTTTCAAAATGAGCAGGCTCTTGCAGAGGCTTTTGTTAAATGTGATGAGTTTCGACTTAAGAATACCCAAGGCAAGGGATTTTCTAAGTATATTGAATGCATAGAACCTCATGAGGTTAGAAAGCGAACACTTGAAGGGTTTGATCCAAGTGCACGCATTAAAATAAGTGCTTTTGGGAATTGCCAGGTTGAAGGAATTGGTAATGTCATTGAGGCTTGCTGCAAGGGTGCTCACGTGAAGTCATACCATATCGGAGTTGATGCAAACAGGGCTAAACTTAATGGTAAAGCATTCGCCAGTATAATTAATGAATCTGACTTGATCCTTTTGCAAGGATTAGATGTGGTTAACACGATTTCCAAGCTATACACTGGGTCCGAGAAAAGAATACGAGTAATTCCAAGCATAACATTTAATGGATATCAACCTGATAATGACTATGTCACAGTAAAAAACTTTCCTATAATGGGTGGCGGGCTTGGTAATTACATCTCGATATTAGCCTCTTACTGTTGGAATCATGGTGTGAGTATCGAAAACACTTTGGAAATGTTTCGAGATGAGGTGTATGAACATTTGGGATATTATAACTATATAACATCCTCACGCAATGGCCTGATCAGGCTTGGCCAAGCAATTGATTTCCCAATGCCGGAGTTGCTACTGAAATGGATGTCGAAGGGCTGCTTCATGCATTCCATCAATCACCCCAAACTTTTTGTCCTAGCTGACATTGCATATGAGTTACTTCGCAAGAATAGTATTGAACATTCGAGAGGTATCGAGTCTTACGTCCATGACCAGCTGGCTGATTCTGTATGCTGGCCTGTCTATCCAGAAATAGCAGCACGGAATTCTATCGGAGGAAGTTATTTATTTAAGAGGGTCGGATTGCCTAATTCTCTTCCTGAAATGATAAATCTTGAAGAGTTTGTTACGGCGTCTTTCACTGAATATAATAAATACGAGAAAGGCAGTTTACAATCTCCTCGTTTCCAGGAGGAGGGGTTCCAGTCTCTTGGTCAGTTTATTAAACAAAAAAAGATTTCTCAAAAATCGAAGACCAACAAAAATCCCTATTCAGGATTGTCTGAATCGTGTTTTTGGAGGAAATCGGTAGCGGCAGTTACCCCCGATTCCCTAGATCCTGTGGTCGCTCCGTTGCAGGGAATCGGCAGAGAGGATCGAGTCGCCACGGCGGGAAGTTGCTTCGCCCAGCACATCGCCAAGCGCCTCTCGACTGAGGGATTTAACTACTACTTCCCAGAGGATGGCTCTGCCCTTCAGGAGGAGGAGCGCAAGGAGCGACACTACGGAGTCTTCTCCTGCAGGTACGGGAATCTCTACACGACACGTCAGCTGGTGCAGCTCTTTGATCGGAGCATGGGTCGCTTCACGCCCAAGGAAGGAGCATGGCAACGTCCCGATGGGAGGTATGTGGATCCCTTCCGACCCCAGATCGAGCCTGCGGGATTCGAGAGCGAGGCAGATATGTTGTCGTCGAGAAGTGAACATCTAGCCTGCGTGAAAGAGTTGTTCTCAAAACTGGATATCTTGGTCTTCACTCTAGGTCTGACGGAGAGCTGGGAGAGTTTGGAGGATGGAGCGGTTTTCCCGCTCGCCCCAGGAGTGGCCGGAGGGGCGATGGTTCCTTCGCGACATCGCTTCCGCAATCTCACGGCCAAGGAGGTGGCAGATGATCTGGAGCTCTTCCTCCTCAAGCTCCAAGGAGTTAATCCAAAGGCACGTGTGATCCTGACTGTCTCTCCGGTACCGCTGATCGCCACCTATGAGAACCGACATGTGCTGGTCTCCAATACCCATAGCAAGTCAGTGCTGAGAACGGTGGCCGGCGAGATGGTCAGTAGATACTCAAACTGCGACTATTTCCCCTCTTACGAGATCATCACCGGCCAGCATGTAGGGAATGGGTATCTGGAGGAGGATCTTCGTTCAGTCCGTCCCGAAGGAGTGGATCATGTGATGTGGGTCTTCTTGAAGCACTATGCTGGAAAAGCTGCCACGGCATCCAAGACATCTAGTAAGAGGGAGTCGGAGCAACGGTCTGCTATTGAACGCATCAACGACATTATCTGTGACGAAGAGATCATCGATAAAACTCCATGAAGTTTATCACTTGAATTAATCAACCAGCCATCTACTTAAAATATCAAATAACCTATGTACTCAGAATCAGATCATCATTCTACACTCGATATTTTTAAAAAATATCATGTCGATAGTAATAAGAAAGAAGGCTGTCTAATCGACTATTTTGGTGTTATTAATAGCATGGAATGTGTTCCGCATCTTGTAGGGCGCATGGGAACCGTGCTCAAGGATCCTCCATATCCAGGAGATACGTTCAGAGCATCATACATAGAGTATTTAGCACTTATAGAAAGTATCGATAAGGCTGAGGGTCCGTGTTATCAAATGGCTGAAATTGGTGCTTCATACGCCCCCTTTGCCGCACTTTCAGGAAAACTTGCTCTCAGAAGTGGGAAATTTAAAAAAATAAAATTAATTGCAGTAGAGGTAGCTTCTAATGGTGCAGAAAAAATCACACAGAACTTTAATGTTAACGAATTATCCAACGCACCTGAAGTTGAATTACAAATAATCAAAGCTGCAGTAAGTTCTAAAAGAGAGAAACTCTACTTTCCAGATATTGACTGCACAGTAGACAATGGTGCCATGGCATCAAATAAAAATGATAATATAGACTACAGAGGTCAAAATCACTCTTTTGTCGAAGTTGATGCAATACCTTTGGATGAGATAATACAACAATTTGATAAGAGCCAGAAAATAGATTTCTTACACATTGATATTCAAGGATCAGAGTACGCAGTGGTTCAGAATTCAATAGGTTTGTTAAATACTTGTGTCAAAAGAATGATGATAGCCACACATTCAAGACTTATTGAAGGTGAGTTGCTTTCGTTATTGCACTCCAATGGGTGGAGTCTACTAGCGGAAGAACCTACGCAATTCAGATATAATATAAATTTAGAAAACATCATTGGAATGACAACTCATGATGGTTCAATGTATTGGATAAATAGGAATTTAGGACAATGATTCGAGTTGTATTTCCTCCCGGGAGTGTCATCTCGTAAAGAGGTTGAGGGCTCTCCGGAGCAGGTAAATCAATTCTTGTTGAGCAACTTGGCATTACGGATGCGATCCGACGGATACACACCGCTTTTAATCGATGGGGATGGCCTTTGGGAGGAACTTTGTAGATCGTGCCTCTCGGAGAGCCTTATCGTGCGAATCCAAGCGTGGCTCAAGAAGGAGGGGGGCAGGCCTGTCTGCATCATATTCTCGTCAATCATCTCTCGACCATCCCATCGGAGCCAGAGGCACCGATTGATACTTATTCGTTCCAAATCATCCAGTCCCCCCAGAGTTTGTTGGCATTAAGGTATTCATGCGTATGAAGTTTATTTGACGCCGGCAACCATCCATGCGTTAGATTGATCCATGCAAAAGATGCAAATTCTCTTTCCCGACCCCTTGATGGGGAAGCTGCGCACTGTAGCAGCCGAGGAGGATCGCCCTGTGAGTGAGGTGATTCGCCGTGCGGTGGAGAAGTTCCTGGAGATGAAGCCGGAAAAAATGCGCCAGGCTAGGGAGTTGCCGACCTTTCGAGGAGGCAAGATTCTGGTCTCAGCAGAGAACCTGAAGGATGTTCTCTACGATGATGAGTCTCTCTAGCCTGGATACCAATATCCTGCTCTATGCGGCCAATGAGGACGCCCCTGAGCATGGCGTGTGCAAGGCTTTCCTTGAGGGGGTTGTCTCGGATCCTGCTGATTGGATCATAGCGGATCAGGTCTTTCTAGAACTCTACAGGGCACTTCGTAATCCCAAGGTGATGTCCTGCCCTTTATCCGCAGGTGATGCTGTGCGACACCTCTCCATCCTCCGTGATGAGATGGGGGTCATGCACTGCGGTTATTCCCCAGAGTGCTGGAACGGACTCATGAGGAAATTGCAGCGGGATGATTTTCCTGCAAGGCGAACCCATGATGCGGTCTTGGCGGCAACTCTGCAGAGTCATGGCGTAAAAACCTTCTACACGCGGAATACGAAGGATTTCCTGGATGCCGGATTCCAAAAGCTGATCAATCCCGTCGATGTGTGATGGACTTCTGGGGGGCGGGTACCAACTCGAGGAGAGCATCAGAGTGATGTCGCTTGAGGAGGCGCTCATCTATTGCGATCAGCTGGTTCCTTTCTCGAAATAATGAACCGCAATCTGCCAAGTTCTCAGCCCAAAGTTCTCCTGATCGGTTCCTGCTTGTCTGAGAACCTCGTCCTGCGGATCGAGTCATGGCTCAAGAAGGCGGGACAGGATCAGGCCTGCCTGCATCATCTGCTGGTCAATCATCTTTCAACCTTACCGGAGGAGTCGGAAGCCCCGATCGATGCCTATTCGTTCCAAATCATTCAGACTCCTTTGCGCGGAGTTCTCCATGAGTCCCACTATCTTGGTGTCGACTTCAAGAATCCTGAGGCGCTGAAAGCACTAGAGAATGGTGCACTTAGTCATCTCGCTCTCTTTCTGGAGAACTATCTGGGCTACAATACTCGGCACGGGCTGACCTCATTCGTAGCGGGATTCATCGTACCCCAGCAGAATCCGTTGGGCCGGATGATGCCTCGGCACGAGTTCTCCAACCTTCAGCATCTGGTCCGCAGGCTCAACGAGCATCTGGAGGAGATCTGTCTCTCACGTACGAATGTGCACTATGTCGATCTCGATGAGATCGCCTCTCGGATCGGCAAGCGTCATATCCTCGATGACTCCCTCCATGCGATCAGTCATGGGGCGATGGCTGGGGACTTTGATCATGAGCATGATAGCAAGAGGCTTCAGCCTCCCGGCCAACCTTTCAGCGAAAACCGCGAGCTTAAGACTGAGGAGTTCCTTGATGCAGTCTGGGACGATATCCTGGCACGTTACCAGATCCTGACACGTCAGGATCCGGTCAAGATCGTGATCGTCGATCTCGATGACACGCTCTGGCGCGGAGTACTGGCTGAGGATGGGATCCATCAGCACGGGCTCGAGGGGTGGCCACTCGGTGTCGTGGAGGCGCTTCAGTTCCTCAAGAAGCGGGGGATCCTCTTGGCCATCGCAAGCAGGAATGATGAGTCGCTGATCAGGGAGAGGTGGGAGGAGATTTTCCAAGGTAGGCTTAGGTTCGATGACTTCGCCTCGATTCGGATTAACTGGAATCCCAAGACACAGAGCATCCGTGAGATCCTGGAGGAGACGAATCTTCTCCCTGGCAATGCTCTCTTCATCGATGATAATCCCGTGGAGCGTGATGCTGTGCGGAGGGAATTCCCCGAGATCCGGGTCCTCGGTGAGGATCTCTACGGCATCCGAGAGTATCTTCTATCAGCTCCCGAGCTGGACGTCCCTTCGGTCACGGAGGAGTCTGCTAGCCGGACAGAGATGATCCGGGCTCAGGTCGATCGAGAGGAGTCACGGAAATCGATGAGCCGTGAAGAGTTCCTGAAGTCCCTGAACATCAAGATAGAGCATTTGGTGATCAGGCATGCATCAGACAGAAATTATGAGCGCGCCCTCGAGCTTCTCAATAAAACGAATCAGTTCAATACCACTGGCCGTCGCTGGACTCCGGAGGAGATCCTACGCTTCCTCTCGAAGGGAGGTGCTATCCATGCATTCAAAGTGAAGGATAAGTTCACCTCCTATGGTCTGGTGAGTCTTCTGCTCGTGAAGGGGAACTGCATCTGTCAGTTTGTAATGAGCTGCCGAGTGCTCGGGCTGGATGTGGAGCAGCAGATGCTCCAGGAGGTGGTCGACCGGATCATTGCCCCAGAAGTCACCGCAGAGTATGCGAAGACGGAGAAGAATCATCTCTGCACCGATCTCTACGCCAAGAACGGCTTCGAACTTCAAGATGATCTCTGGGTCCATGCCAAGCCACTGAAGAAAAGCTTGATCAAGAGAATCATGAAGGGATGAGAGATCGCGAGGAGAGGTTGGTCCGGGAGATTTATGAGGCCTTGCTTGGGCGTGATGCAGATCCCGGAGGTCTGGAGCATTACTCCAAGGTTGTCGCGGAGCCTGGCGGAGTTGCATCGTGCCTGAATGCGATGATCGGCTCGGCCGAATTCACTAATAGGATCAGGGCAGCCAAGCGGAAGGTTAACTTCAATAAGGGGGATCTGGAGCAGGAGAAGATCGTCTTTCTCCACATTCCCAAGACCGGTGGCACGACGCTTCACCATCTACTAATTCAGGGACGCAGCGATGGGGAAATTTGTCCGGAGAGGTTTAATGGACTGCATGCCTTCACGGCCGGAGAGTTAGCGGCCTACCGGATTTTCTCAGGGCATTTCGATTATCCCTCGACTCAGTTGATCCCTGGTAGCAAGGCGGTGATCACGATGCTGAGGGAGCCCGTGGACCGCCTGCTCTCCCTCTACCATTTCCAGAAATCCCATCGCGATGAAGTGATCGAGCGGGATGACCTGAGGCTTGCCAGGCTGGCTCGCGATCACTCAATGGAGGAGTTCTTCGGTCTGGAGGTGATCAGAAACCATCCCTCGATCAATAATGCAATGACACGAATGCTCTCGGAGAGGGTGCCCTCATGGAGGTGGGAGGGCGGAAGTCAACAATCCGAACCACTCCAATTGCCCAATCTGGATCTGGCCCGTAAGAATCTTGAGGAACTCAGGGCATTCGGCCTAATGGAGAGCTACGATGTGTCGGTGAAATGGATCTTCGGCAGACTGGGGACTGCCGTCCCTGCCGAGATCCCCCGCAAGATGGTCCTGGAGAAGATCATGGAAGAGGATCCAGGGTTGGAGTTAATCGAGAAGGAGCCGCTGACTCCGGAGGTGAGGGACCTGCTGGAGGAGTTGACTGAGGTGGATGCCCGTCTCTATGCGAGGGCGACAGCGCTCTTTAGGAAAAAGTTAAGAGATGGCATGAGGATGGCTGAAGACCGCTCATGAATTGTCACTTCCGCTTCTGAGAAAAATGCAAATTCACCACACGTTAAAAATCACCCTAGTGCAGCAAACATTCAAAAAATATCTAGTCACCCAATAAACCTAATAAACCCAACTACAAAAATACTAATTATGGATCCATTCTTATTCCGCATTATCAGGTCAATTGTCATGGCAATCATCATGTTCTTTTCAGTGAAGTCCTTCGGATTGTCGACCGGCGCTGCAACCATTGCTTCCTTCGTTCCGCTTTTGCTTGGGATCGTGGATGTGATGGCCCCGACCGCATTTGGAATCTCCGCAATCGTCTTTATCCTTGCCATCATTATTAATGTGTTTCCTGAACAGTATGAGTCACTGAAAAAGATGGCTGGCAAAGGCCTGGCTGACGTTCATGCAACGGGCAGCAGCAATGCTGTCCTGCCGGCTTCCCCACCTGCCCCACCTGTCGCAGGAAAGCAGTAGGCCGATCGCTTTGATCAGATGATCATCTGGCTTACAGGTCTCTCCGGTGCAGGGAAATCCACGCTGGCAGAGGGATTGGCCGCTCGGTTGCGTTCCAAAGGATCCAATCCTCTTCTGATTGATGGGGATGGCCTGCGTGAGGAACTCTGCCACGATCTTGGATTTTCGGATGAGGATCGTGCCGAGAATATCCGCAGGGCCGGAGCGATTGCTCTCGTCACAGCTCGGAGGTAATCATAGACACTCGCACCATATCATACAGATTGACGAAACAATCGTCATATTGTAAAAAAAAGACATGTTTCAGAGAGAATTAAAGGGTGTCTTAGAGAGATTCTCGAGGTCCTTCCCCGTCGTAGCGATCACGGGCGCTCGGCAGTCTGGGAAGACGACCTTGGCACGAAGCTTCTTCTCTGGGCTGGACTATGTGAGCTTGGAGGATCCGATCGAGTTGGCCTTTGCGCAGGAGGACCCAAGGGGGTTTCTGGCCCGGTTTGCCAAGGGGGCGATCTTTGACGAGGCGCAGCGATGGCCGGATCTGTTCTCGTATCTGCAGGGGATCGTCGATGAGGATCGGAAGCCGGGCCGTTTCGTCCTGACGGGGTCGCAGCAGTTTGGGCTGATGGCGGGGATTACCCAATCCCTTGCCGGTCGGGTGGGGATGACTCGCCTGCTTCCTCTGTCGCTAGCTGAGATCCCTGAGGAGAGGGTGGACTCTCTGGATGAAATGATCCTCAAGGGAGGCTATCCTGCTCTCTATTCTGGATCGGTGGATCCCGGTGACTGGCTGGCCAGTTATGTTGCTACCTATGTGGAACGGGATGTGCGTCAGGTGCTGGAGGTGCGGGATTTGGCAGTCTTTCAAAGGTTTCTGAGGCTCTGTGCAGGAAGGACAGGCCAGCTTCTTAATCTGAATGCCATAGCCGGAGAGGCTGGTATCTCCCACTCGACTGCCCGTGCCTGGATGTCTGTTCTGGAGTCGAGTGATATCGTTTACTTGCTCCCGCCCTATCATCGGAATTTTGGAAAGCGGCTGGTGAAAACTCCGAAGCTCTATTTTTTGGATGTTGGCCTCGCAAGCTGGCTTTTGGGGATTCGTTCGGAGGAGGTGCTGGCCATGCATCCAAGCCGTGGAGCCCTGTTTGAAACCTTTGTCGTCGGCGAGTTCCTCAAGCAGCGGTTTAATGGGGGGAAACCTGTAGATCTTTATTTCTGGAGAGACAACAGCGGTCTGGAGGCTGATCTCCTTTTTGAAAAGGAGGGAAGGTTACAGATGGTGGAGATCAAATCCGGGCAAACCGTGACCTCCGACTACATCAAGGCGGCTCAGCGTACGATTCGTTTTGCTCCCAATGAGGCGCTGGAGCCCTGGCTGATCCACGGGGGAGGAGAATCCTATGAGCGTAATGGGGTGCAGGTGATGGGATGGAAGGCCCTCCGCTCACTTGGGTAAGTAAAATCTCACAATGATCATCTGGATCACAGGTCTCTCGGTAAAGTGCAGCAGGTTTTCGTGATACACGGAGACAAGTCATTTGCACCCCTGTTACTCGGACTGTCCTCTGTGGTAACAATCTACCCCGCAGCCTAACAATCTTCAGTTTAAAAGCCTTTTGTCCTCACTTCTGTTGGAGCCGACTTTGCTACCTTTCACTTACATACCTTTTACTACTCTGAGCGAAGCGAGGAGTTACCATGGATGCCGTAACGGCTGCGAAGCAACAGGCGGGCAGGCAATCGGATGAGCACGGTTGGGCTTTTCGATTGCGCGTGGAAGTCGGATGGATGAAGATTCACTTATGAGGCTCTCGGAAACCACCAGTGTGGTGATCAAAAAGCATGTCTGTGATTTCGTCCCCGAATCCGACTGTTATCTATTCGGATCAAGGGTGGATGATAACCTCAAGGGTGGAGACATTGATCTCCTTCTACTGACGCCTGAGAAACTTTCCCTATCTCGGATCCGTGCTCTCCGGAGGCGAATCCTAAGTCAAATCGGGGAACAGAAGATCGATATCGTAAATTTCACCCGTTCCAGCTTGCATCCTTTCAAGGCTGCCGCCCTGGAGCATGCAGTGCGGCTATGAGCGTGGAGGCGATCAGATCTGTTTTGGAAGCGAATCGTCAGGTGCTCCATCAGGCGTTGCCTTCGTTCACAAGGTCGCTGGAGAAATGTCGCTCTTTGGAGCTGACCGAGCCCCGTTCCTTCGAGGTGGAGGAGAGTTTTGATGCGTTAACTTCCAAATTCTCGAGGGTTGCGGATATTTTTACCCAGAAAGTTCTGAAGTCCTTGGTCCTGCTTACTCGGGAAGATGCCCCGACATTCGTGGACCGTATGAACCTGTGCGAGAAGTTGGGAGTCATTACCTCCGCATCGGATCTCATTGAAATCCGGGACCTCCGGAATCAGATTGCACATGAGTATCTGGCTGAGAATTTGAATGAGGTCTATCAGGACTGCCTGGATCTCTCTGAACATCTCCTCTCGTCAATCCATTCAGCGGATCCCGCAATGGATAGGATCTTGGGGACAAATTAGGAGCTAGGAGCTAGGAGCTAGGAGCTAGGAGCTAGGAGCTAGGAGCTAGGAGCTAGGAGCTAGGAGCTAGGAGCTAGTGGTTTGAGTTCCGGTAAGCAGGTTCGAACTTAATGACTTTTTACCCTCCTGCCTTTTACTCCTCTGAGCGGAGGGTGAGGGTTCCATAGAAGACGTGTGGATAGACCGCTGATTTGCCAGACAGGCTTGTAATGATCGAACCAAACCAGAAGATCTCTGTGATCATCCCGACGAAGGATAAGGCGGAGCTGTTGTGCCGATGTGTGGAGAGCATCAGGGAGAAGTCTACTTATACCGATTATGAGATTCTGATCGTGGATAATGGTAGCACGGAACCTGAGTCTCTCCGCTTACTGGCGGGGCTGGAGTGGGCGGCAAATACGCGGGTCCTGAGGCATCCAGGGCGATTCAACTTCTCCGCGATGATGAACCGGGCGACAGAAGTGGCTAATGGCTCGATTCTCTGTCTGCTCAATAATGACACGGAGGTGATTTCTCCGGATTGGATGGAGACGATGGCGTCTGAACTTATGCAGGATGGAGTGGGGGTGGTAGGAGCGCTGTTGCTCTTCCCCGACGGTTCGATCCAGCATGCCGGTGATGTGCTGGGTGGACGTGCATGTGTCCGACATCTTCAAGTCGATCCATGCATGGATACCATCGATGTCGATGCGGTGACCGGTGCCTGTCTGATGACCCGTCGTGATCTCTTTCTCAAGCTGGGGGGGCTTGATGAGGTGAATTTCCCCGTGGCTTTCAATGATGCCGACTACTGTCTGCGGGCTCGTGACAAGGGTTGGCGGGTGGTCTTTACGTCGCACGCGCGGTTGCTGCACCATGAGCTCGCCACACGCGGTCCGACCTGGAAGCCCAGGGATCTGTGGCGCCTCGGGCGCGAGAAGAGAGCTTTTCGCAAACGCTGGCTCAACAATGATCTCGTCGTGCTGTGCACTACTCCTTCCGGCGGAGTAGCGGAGTAACGGAGTATATCCTGAAGCTACATTGATTTTCGATTTAGAAAAAAACAATGTCCTTTCATGAGAGATATTAAAACGTCACAATCATCCTCTGGTACGAAAGCATGAAGTTTAAACATTTCGATTGTAAGGGCATCTCCACCCATGGTGAACCGAGATCGGTATTGATCCTGGAACCGAGTGAGATACCGACGACCTCCTTCTATGTGCGATCAAGGATTCCCCATGATCTGCCATCACGACGTTTCGATAGCATCGCGTCGCCACCGCAGGATCTCATGCTGGAGGAGGGAACATGGGTGATCATTGTACGACATGCGTCGCGAAAATGGCTGAAGACTCTCCTCAACAATAAGGGAAAGCTGCTGAAGGTGAGTTATCTCAAAGATGACGATATCCCGGCCGCACTTGCAGCCCGTGAACTCCCGTTGCATTACGCGATCTGGACAACATGGCGCTATCTGACGATCAGGGGGTTGCTTTCCAAAATTGTCAGCGAGATCATCGTCTCGACTCAGGAACTTGCAGACCGCTATCCCCTGACAAAAGCAGCCGTTTGGGAACCTCATTACGATGATACAAGTGAGTATCACGAGACGCCCTTGGTTTATTTCTATCATGCGACCCTGACGCACGAGCGGGAAATGAAGTGGCTTGTGCCCATTGTTCGCAGGGTTCAAAAGGCCGTTCCCAATGCCTGGTTTGAGATCATCGGTGATGGCTCGGTCGCCAGGATGTTCAAGGGGATCCCCAGGGTGCGCGTGGTTCACGCCATGAACTGGCCTAACTACCAGGCTTACATCAGAAGCATCCGGTACGATGTGGGGCTGGCCCCACTGCATGACACACCCTTCAATCGGGCACGGTCCCACACCAAACTCTACCAGATCACACGGGCCGGTGCTGCCGGGGTCTATTCCGATGTCATCCCGTACTCGGGAAAAATCGTGGATGGAGTCACAGGGGTGCTCTGCGGAAATCACCGCTATCTCTGGGTGAGGGCGATCATCACCCTGCTAAGGGATATGGCGCAGAGAAAAATGATCCATGAAAATGCCCGTATCTGGTGCGACGAGTTGCAGAATGGGGTGCAGGAGCCGGTAGTCGAATCCCAGAGGCTAGAAAAAACCGACGGGTTTCACGATGGGCTGGTAAATTCCCCAACAATCGATTCAGAAGTGTATGCATGATGTGAACCTCCAGTGGAATCAGTTTCCGATCAGTGCAGGCGGGTCTGATCATGCCCGCAAAAAGGTGTTTCTTTTTCTTCAGGGGCCTAACTGTCTGTTTTTCACCGATGTAGCCAGACAGCTTCAACAACTCGGTCATCGGTGTCTGCGGGTGAATCTGTGCTTCAGTGACTGGCTCACTTGGAAATTAGATGGTTCTCTCAACTACAGAGGATCTTATAGCAACTGGAAGGGGTACATCTCACGACTCATGGATCGCGAGAAGGTGACGGATTTAATCCTTAACGGGGATCAACGACTCTATCACAAGACGGCCATCAAGGTCGCAAAGAAGAAGGGTGTGCGGGTTGTGGTTACGGATTTCGGATACATGCGACCAGACTGGATCATCTTCGAATCCCAAGGCGCTTCAGGGAATTCCCTGTTTCCAAAAAACAGATCAGAAATCAGGAGGCTTGCCGAGCAAGGGGAGCCGATTGATTTCAAGGAAAGGTATTGGGACAATGCAACGGAGTTCGCAATGATGGAGGCTCGTTCCGGGCTTATGACGTGGCTCTTCGGTTTTCTCTACCCCGGATACCGACCATTTCATTCCCACCACCCAATCTCCCTTGGTGCGGCATTCAGCAAGACTTACCTCAAGAAGAGGATCTCACAGCGGACAACACGCTCCACAATCAGGCGATTGATCAATGAGCGGTTTGACAATCCGTTCTATTTTTTTCCGATGCAACTGGAGATTGATTTTCAGATCCGAGCATACTCCGCCTACCCCAACCAGACTGTACCCATCGAGGAGGTGCTCATCTCGTTTGCGGAGAATGCTCCCGAGAATGCGAGATTAGTCTTCAAGATGCACCCTCTCGATCCTGACCTTGCGAACTGGAAGACGACAATGGGAAACCTTGTCAGGGAGGTAGGAATTGAAAACAGGGTTTTCTTTCTCAGGGATGGTGCCATTGCCGATCTGATAACGAATGCTAGCGGCGTGGTGACGATTAATAGCTCGGTTGGTCTGAAGGCGATTCAACATGGCAAAAAATTAAAAATTATGGGACAGGCTGTCTATGACTTGCCGGGGCTGGTATTCCCGAAAGATCTGGATGAATTCTGGAAATCAGAATTTGTTCCTGACGCATCGTTTTTTGCGGACTTCATCCAAGTGCTGGCTTCGATGTTTCAAATCCGTGGAGGATGGTTCTCCCGCAATGCACTGGAGTGCGCTGTCAGTGAAGCAGTGGATCGGTTGCACAATGGAACTGTGAATCAGCTAAAATCCAACGCACGTGTCGTGACTTCAGATTTAAGTAATTCTTAGTCTAACCTATAATCTGCATCACAAGGATTCCCATGGGGGGGCGGGATTCTTTTGTGAAACATCAATGAGCCGGCTATCGAAGCCGGCTTTTTTGTTTTCTGGACACTTTTCCTGAGATCATCACATCGGAGCCGATCTTGGTGTAGCTGACCTCGGTCAGGCCGGCGGGGGAGATGATACCGCTGACGGCTGGGACGTTGCCTCCCTGGATGACTGGAGCAATGAAGAAGCGGACCTCGTCGACCAATTCTCTGCGGAAGGCCTCCCCGAGAGTGCGCCCTCCTCCCTCGATCAGGACGCTTGAGATGCCGCGCCTGCCCAGTTCCTTGAAGGCTGCCTGGAGACTCATTCCGGAAAGTACGATGGTGCGGTCTCGATGCGCATCGGTGAGGAGTTTCGACTTCTTCGGAAGTTTCCCGCTACGCGACCAGACGACACGCCACGGCTGAGGATGATTCTTGGCAAGTTTGATTCCGCGAATTGTGAGAGCCGGGTCATCGGTGCGGAGGGTGCCCCCTCCGACGAGAATCGCCTCAACGGAGGCCCTGAGCAGCATCGCCTCCTTGCGACTGGCGGCCGAGGTGATCCATCGCCTGTGGGGAGGGGAATCAATCCGTCCGTCGAGAGACATTCCGGCCTTGGCAATGACCCATGGGATCCCTGTTGTGTTACGGTGATTCCAGTGGGCATTCAGGGCGGCACATTCCTCCGTGAGGATGCCCTCGGAGACTTCTATCCCTGCTTTACGAAGAATCTTTGTTGCCTGTCCCAGATGACGCTTGTCGGGATCGGTAGCGCCGTAGACCACGCGCGAGATCCCAGCTGCGATGATCGCCTCGGTGCAGGGAGGGGTCTTCCCGTGGGAGGAGCATGGCTCCAAGGTGACGTAGAGGGTGGAGCCTGAAAGAGGAAAAGGCTGAAGGCTGAAGGCTGAAGGCTGAAGTTGAAAATCTGGAACCAATTTTAGGATCGCCTCGATCTCGGCATGGGGGAGTCCCGCCGAGTGGTGGAAGCCCTTGGAGAGGAGGCGGCCGTTCTTCACAATGACAGCGCCGACGGCGGGATTGGGGCCTGTCTTGCCAAGCGCCCGGGCAGCTTCCTTGATCGCCAAACGCATGAAGCGTTCGTCGATTTGTTTGCTCCCTTGGGTTGTACCGCGTGATTTCATGAATTTATATTCCGCAGCCGTAACGGATGCGTAGCAATGGCCGGGTTAGCAAACGCGGAGAGGTTCATAATAAAAGGGATAGAGATGAGTTGGAATGACAGATTTGTTGTAAAACTATTTCAGATTTTCTCTTTGTAGAAATCATCATGGCGCCTCTGCGTTTGCTTGCCTGGCCTCGGTCTGACGACCTGCGGTGCAGCTGCGCGAGAAGAATTCCTGGTCTTGTCGGAAATTTATCCTCGATTTCATCCTTTTTGTTTCACTCCTCTTTGACTGATCCTAGGGGATGGCCACTACCGAAACCAGTTCCGACACACCTGCCGTCCCAAAAATGAGGCCCGGTCAGGAAGTCACCCTTGAGATCAACGATCTCGCTTTCGGAGGAAAAGGGGTCGGTCGCGTCGATGGGATTGCCTGCTTCGTTCCCGGCGTCATCGATGGGGAAAAGGTCCGTGTCCGAGTCCACAAGGTGAAGTCGCGTCTGATGGAGGCCGGATTACTCGAGGTGATCGAGCCCTCGCCTCACCGCGTAGAGGCACCTTGCCCCGTCTTCCTGAAGTGCGGTGGCTGCGCCTATCAGCACATCGACTACCCGCATCAGCTCAAGATTAAGGAGAACCAGCTCCGTGAGGCACTCCGACGCCTTGGCGGCCTGATCGATCCTCCCGTCCAGCCGATGATTGCCTCGCCCGAGCAGTATGCTTACCGCAACCGCATCACGGTCCACGTCAAGGATGGTCAGGTCGGTTTCTTTGCCGAAGGGTCCAACCGCGTCGTGCCTGTGGCGAAATGCCTGATCGCCTCGGACGAAGTGACCCTCGGTTTTCAGGATCTGCTCAAGTCCCGCCCCCGGGATGGCAACTATCTGATCGGTGAAAAGAAGCGCTACGGCGGCTTCCGTCAGGTCAACAACGCCGTCGCGGAGATCCTCAAAAAGACGGTCAGGGAAGCCGTGCGCTCCGCAGCCGGCGCTCCGATCAATGAGCTACTGGTCGATGCCTACTGCGGAGCCGGATTCTTCGCTCATGAGCTTCAAGCACTCTTCACCAAGGTGATCGGCATCGAGCGCTCCATTGCCTCCGTGGCGATGGCAAGCCGTCAGGCAGCCGAGAATGAGGAGTATCTCGCCGGAGATGTGGAGCAGATGCTCCAGGCGGCCCTTTCCGCCGGATCGTCGGCCGGGACCGTGTTGTTGCTCGATCCCCCCTCCGAGGGGCTTGCCGAGCTCGCCACCGAGACGATCTTGGAACGCCCCCCCGCCAGGATTGTCTACGTCTCTTGCAATCCCGCAACGCTTGCACGCGACGCCAAGAGGCTCTCGGAGCGTTACCGCATGGAACAGGTCACTCCCCTCGATATGTTCCCGCAGACCGCTGAAATCGAGTCGGTCTCGGTTTTTGAGTTGCTCCCATGATCACTCGACGATTCGGCCGCACCGGCTTGGACATGCCGGTCCTCTCCTGCGGGGGGATGCGCTACCAGCACAGCTGGAATGACAAGGAGGTTGGTGGAATCACGGTGGAGGGACAGCTCAACCTGGAGGCCTGTATCCGGAAGGCCCTTGATTCGGGAATCAATCACATCGAGACGGCCAGGGGCTACGGGACCTCCGAGCTGCAACTTGGGAAAATTCTTCCCAAGCTTCCGCGCGAGGAACTGATCGTCCAGACCAAGGTCTCACCTGACATCGCAGGAGGCTTCAGGGCGGGATTCGACCGGTCGATGCAGAATCTGCAACTCGATCACGTGGACCTGCTTTCCATTCACGGAATCAATAATAGGGAGCTCTGGGAGGAGACGATTCGCCCCGGTGGTGCACTCGAGGCCGCGCGGCAGATCATCCATGAGGGAAGGGCGACGTTCCTGGGGTTCTCGACCCATGCGCCGTGCGAGCTGATCGAGGAGATCATCTCCTCGGATGCCTTCGATTATGTGAACCTCCACTGGTACTTCATGAACCAGACCAACTGGAGTGCCGTCCAGGCAGCCACGCGGCATGACATGGGGGTCTTCATCATCAGTCCGACCGAAAAGGGAGGATGCATGCATCAGCCCTCGCCAACGCTGAGTGATCTCATGGCACCGCTCTCCCCGATGCTCTTCAATGACCTCTTCTGCCTTATTCATCCAGAAGTGCATACGCTGAGTATCGGGGCGGCAAAACCCTCCGACTTCGACGAGCATTTGAAGATCCTTCCGCTCTTGGAGCAACCCGACACTCTGGAGCTGGTCCGTGGAATTGCACGACGACTAGAGGCAGAATATGTTCGCATGAATGGGGCTTCGATGCCTCTGCGCTGGGATCGTGACCTTCCTCCCTTTGGCGAGGTTCCGGGCGGGATCAACATCCAGGAGATCCGCCGTCTTTGGGCGCTTGACCGTGCTTTTGACATGCAGACCTACGGGAAGCTGCGGTATAACTTACTGGGCAACGGGGGGCATTGGTTCCCTGGAGTGAATGCTGGCGAATTCGATCACGTTGCGATTCGGGAAATCGGTGTGAAAGCAGGCTTTCCTGATCTCTGCCATATCTTAGAGGAGGCTCATGAGCGGTTTGGCGATGTCCCGCGCAAAAGGCTTCAGAAGGAGTGAATAAAAGTCTGTCATGTGGGCTAGTTGAGAACCTGATGAATACCTAGAGATTGCTCCACGTTTACTTTTTCCGAGGGGAGGGCTATCACCCAACCATGAATCATTGGTATTCTGCAAAAGAACCTGATCGTGATCCCCATCTTCCAAAATGCAAATATTCATCACATAACTAGACTCTCGAGCCTCACCCGTTAACCACTCTCTGGCAGTAATCGGGATTGCTCTGATTTGCAGCAGGCAGGCCTGCGTAGTAATTCCCATGACGGAAGCCCAGTCGTCCGACCAAGATGATCAATTACCACAGTTTTCCCCATGTCACGAACACACGTTCTCCAATCGCCAAAACGGCGATTTTACCTTGTTTGCATCGTCGCGGCGACGCTGGTGATCGGGTCAGGCGTTCTCTTTTTTGAAGGCGGGTCGCCGGACGGTGAGGAGACCGCTGCAGCCGCGAACGAAGCAGTGGCCTCGCTGGGGGCGGCCGTCACCACGACCGACGTGGAGAAAGGCGCGTTGCGGACATCGTCTAAGATCGTCCGCAATCCATTCCAAGCTTCATCAAGGCAGCAGTCTCCCAAGACGCTCCCTTTGGATCGTGTCCTTCGCGAGCTCTCGTTGATCCCCTCCCTGACGCCGGGGGAACAAACTGATGCCAAGGAGCTGGCTCTCGTCCTCCGCTGGGCATCCTTCCAGCCCGAACGCGCCTGCGACTATGCCTACCATGCGGTTCTCGATGGTGCCGACGAGAGTCTGCTCAAGGAGGCCGTTACTTCCTGGGCTCGGGTGGAGCCCGCCTCCGCCGCCCGCTGGGCAGCAAGAATCCGATCCCCCCTTTTGCGGGATCTCGCCGTCAGCACGGCCAGCGGTATCTGGACCACGTCGAACCAGGCCGCCGCCTTGAGCGCGCTGAAATCGCTGCCCGGTTCCGCCGCCCGTTCATCCGCCCTGAGCGGCATGGCCGGCGTCTCGGTCAGGAATCCCAAGCAGGCGCTGGATTGGGCGGAAAAGCTTCCCGGACCCCTTCGGGAAAGGACGTTGCAGCAGCTGTTCGGATCCTGGATGCGCAGGAATCCTCTCGCCGCTGCGGACTGGCTGTCCAACCAGCCCCTGGAGGTGCAGTTGCCGCTGGCCGGGCGTCTCGCGGGGGATTGGGTTCGCAAGGATCCGCAGGCGGCGCTTTTCTGGACCCGGGCGGTGCCGACCGGAACGCTGACAGGGCCGCAGCTTCCCCCCGGAACGGTGCAGCGACGGGCAATGGGGGCGGCTCTCGACGGCTTTGTTAGTTCCGATCCCGAGGCGGCTGCTGCCTGGATGACGACGGGCACCGGAAAGATATTCTTTTCCGAGCGTGTCGGTTCGCTGGCTTCCAGCTGGACCTCAATCGATCCCGAGGCCGCCGTGGCTTGGGTTTCAACCATTCCTGCGGGCCGGGAAAGGGATACGGCAGTCGCCGCGATCGCTTCGACATGGACACGTGCCGCCCCCTCCGAGGCTCTGATATGGATCCAGGGGATAAGGCGCGGTGCTGACCGGAACACCGCCCTTTCTTCCTTCAGTGGCGCCATTGCAGGCATCGATCCTGAGGCGGCTGCATATTCGGGCACCCAAATAACTGAACGACAGCTTCGTGAGGCAACGCTTGCCCAGGTCATCTCGCAATGGAGGAGAATCAACCCGGGGGCCGCTACCCAATTCGTGCAGACATCGAATTCGGCGGCTTTTCTCAGGAAGAAGCAGTGAGCGAAAAGATTGGCGATCGAGTGGCGAAAGATGGGGCCAGAGCGGCGTCCGAGGGTTCTGTATCAAGCCAATTCTAATTCGAATCCCACGTCCATCGCCGATCGCAGTAAAGCAAGAGCAAGAGCAAGAGCAAGACCGATTGAGCGCCTTCTTGCACTCTTCCTAACTACGGACATCTCCGCGCAATCATCCCTGAAGTCGTGGCCAAGTTCATGCTTCGGCTTACCACCACGGCCTCTATGCGATTTCATCAGCGATTCCCTAAGGATAAGGTCGAATCGATGGGCGATTGTTTTTATTTTCCGTAATGATGCCTTGAGTTCATGATAATGGTAGTGCGTAGCATTGGCAAATAAGCCTGCTCATGCAAAATCCATGATTCCTTTTCATCGTTTGCTCTACTGGAGTTCGCTCTCCATGACTTTGGATTTGCTTGCACAACAGTTGCTACGCATCCCTTACAGCTGCGCAGGGACCTTCTATCAGTCATGACTGACGCGCAGGTCATCAGGATCAAGGGGGCTCGTCAGCACAACCTGCGCAACCTCGACGTCACGATCCCTCGCAACAAGTTGGTGGTGATCACCGGGCCGAGTGGCTCGGGAAAGTCGTCCCTAGCCTTTGACACCCTCTTTGCCGAGGGGCAGCGTCGTTACGTCGAGAGCTTATCTGCCTACGCTCGCCAGTTTCTCGACCAGATGCAGAAGCCCGAGGTCGATCACATCGAGGGGCTCTCTCCCGCAATTGCGATCGAACAACGCATCGCCCCTCCGAATCCACGCTCCACCATCGCCACGACGACGGAGATCTACGATTACCTCCGCGTCCTCTACTCCTCGGTCGGGGTCCCTCACGATCCCAAGACAGGGTCCGCTGTGCTCCGCCAGTCACCCCAGCAGATCGCGAACGAGATTCTCTCTTGGCCGGAGGGGACACGTCTGATGCTTCTGGCCCCGCTTGTTCGCAATGAGACCGGGGAGTTCCGCGATGTCATCGACCGTGCCAGGCGGGAGGGATTTGTCCGACTCCGCATCGACGGGGAGATCGTTGATCTAGGACGGCCTGATCCGATCAAGTTGCTCAAGACGAAGAAACACACCATCGAGGCTGTGGTGGATCGCTTGGCAATCAAAGCCGAAGGGGAGGGGGAGGGAGGGGAAATTAGGGAGCGACTGCTTGACTCCTTGGAGACATCGCTGCGATGGGGAAATAACATGGTGACCGTGCTGCATCAGGATCCAGGTGCCGCAGCCGACCAGTGGCAGGAGAGACCCTTCTCGACCGATTTCTGCAATCCGGAGACCGGCTTCACGATGGCTCGCCTGACGCCTCGGCATTTTTCCTTCAATAGTCACCTAGGTGCCTGCCCCGCCTGCCAAGGAATAGGAACGGAACCGTTCTGCGATCCGGGACTCCTGGTGGATCCCGAGATGACGCTGGCAAAGGGTGCCATCCGTCCCTGGAGGACTCCGGACAAGCGCATGGGGCAGTACTACAAGCTCGTCTTGGAGGCGCTCTGTGAGGGGACGGGGGCCTCCCCCGAAGTGCCTTTCCGAGATTTATCAGAAGAGTTCAAGCAGAAGCTCTTTTACGGAACGGCTGGGGAGATGCTCGAGCTTGGTGGGAACACGGCTAAGGGGGGGCGTGTGCCGCAGATCAAGGCCTTTGAGGGATTAGTTCCTCTGATTGAGCGGCAGATGCAGACCTCGGAAAGCGAACTGAAGAAAAGCCGTCTCAAAGCCTACTTTGCCCGCAAAGCCTGCACCACTTGCAAGGGGGCACGCCTGCGGCCGGAGATTCTGGGAGTCACCCTGCTAAGCGGTGAAGGAGCGGAGGCTCGCGAGTGGAATATTGAGGAGTTTTGTGCACTCCCTGCGGCTCGAGCCTCCCGGGTGATTGCAGGACTGAAGCTTTCCGCCACGGATCGCAAGGTGATGGATGACCTATTGCGTGAGATCGGGGCACGCCTTGGATTCCTTGTTGAGGTTGGCCTGGGCTATCTGGCTCTGAACCGGGAGAGCGGAACCCTCTCTGGCGGTGAAGCCCAGCGTATTCGTCTGGCCACACAGATCGGATCGGGTTTGGCGGGAGTGCTTTACGTGCTCGATGAACCGAGTATCGGACTCCACCAGCGCGATAATGACCGTCTCCTTGGGACGCTGCGGGGGCTCAGGGATCTGGGAAATTCGGTCGTGGTCGTGGAGCACGATGAGGAGACTATTCTGGCAGCCGACCATGTGCTTGATATGGGCCCCGGGGCCGGCCCTCGTGGAGGGGAGATTGTCGCCGAGGGAACGCCGGCGGAGATCCTGGCCAATCCCAAATCGCTCACCGGTCAGTTCCTCTCAGGAACTGCGCGCATTTCTGTTCCACGACTGCGACAGCGTCCTCCTGTGAAGTCCGCCCCCGGACCTGGTTGGCTTACAGTAACGGGGGCATCAGAGAATAACCTCAAGGACCTGAGCGTTGGCTTCCCTGTTGGGCTGTTCACGGTGGTGACGGGAGTATCAGGCAGCGGGAAGTCGACGCTGGTGAACGATATCCTTCACCGCTCGCTGGCACGCCAATTCTACGGGGCCAAGGAGGTGCCTGGAGCACATGGACGGATTCTGGGAGTCGAGGCCTTCGACAAGGTCGTGGTGATCGACCAGAGCCCGATCGGCCGCACACCCCGCTCCAATCCAGCCACCTACTCCGGGGTTTTTGGACCGGTCCGCGATCTCTTCAGCGGACTCCCGGCCGCGAAAGTGAGGGGCTACGCTCCTGCCCGCTTCTCCTGCAATGTCAAGGGAGGGCGCTGCGCAGAGTGTGAGGGGGATGGAATGATCCGCATTGAGATGCATTTCCTTGCCGATGTCTTCGTGGAGTGTGAGCTCTGCCGGGGGCGTCGTTTCAACCGCGAGACACTCGAGATTTCCTACAAGGGGAAGAACATTGCCGATGTGCTGGAGCTCACGATCGACGAGGCGGCCGGATTCTTCAGGGCAATCCCCGCGATCCACGCGAAACTGGAGGTCCTGCAGGATGTCGGCCTCGGTTATCTGAAGCTCGGGCAATCCGCCACGACCCTCTCCGGTGGAGAGGCCCAGCGACTCAAGCTGGCCAGCGAGCTGTCAAAAAAAGCGACTGGTCGCACACTCTACCTGCTCGACGAACCGACGACGGGGCTGCATTTTACGGATATCCAAAAACTGCTTGAAGTGCTCCTTAGGTTGCGCGACGGCGGAAATACACTCATCGTCATTGAACATAATCTCGAAGTTATCAAATGCGCAGACTGGATCATCGACATGGGCCCGGAAGGGGGAGAACAGGGCGGGGAGCTCGTGGTATGCGGCACACCGGACGAGGTGGCGGAGCATCCGGGAAGTCACACCGGTTCCTGGCTCAAGCGGGTCCTGCGACGATAAGCACGGCGATCACACTTCTCCTCGTCGCATTTCTTAGCGTCTTTCCGCTGCAGTTGGTCGCTCAGGAGGCAACGACCAACGCTCTGGCTGATCTGGCAAAAGCAGCTTCCGCGGAGGGCCTGCCTCAGGTTTCAGCAGCCCTTCTTCGCACGCAAATCCAGCAGGAGGTGAATCCGGCCAAGAGATCTGAACTTACTCGTCGGTTGGTTATTCTTTTGGTCACTGGGGAGCGCTTTGAGGAGGCTCTTGCGGTTAGTGCAAGCAGTGATACCTCCAAAGATCCGGCGCTTGCTTACTGGAAGGCCCTGGCACTGATGGGAACTATGGATTACTCCTCGGCTAAGGAGCTCTTCGCGGCCCTGCTTCAATCAGGAGCCCCGGTAGAGGGAATCAGTAACGAGCAGATTACCCTGCATCTCGCAAGGGCATTGCGCGGAGGGAAGGATCCCGAAGCCGCCTTGCTGGTGTTGGATAAGATCCCCGCCGACTCACCCGTTGCCGAGGATGCGTTGCTGGAGCGTTGTGCGGATCTCCTGGCGCTTGGTCGCACGGAGGAGTGCCTGAAACTACTGAAGGCCTCAACCTTTCCATCTGATGAAGGGAAGTCTGCCGCCGCCTATTTGATGGCTCTGGCCGTTTGGAAAAGCGGCGATATCGCGGAGGCTAAAAAACTCTTTGCCGCCGTGACCAAAGCCTCTCCGTGGAGCGCCTCCGCCTCCTCGCTTGGTTCCTCGCTTTGCTTTTCCTCCGCCTCACAGTATTTCCAGGCCATCGCGGTCTTGGAAAAGCGTCTGGATGACGCCGACGAGGTTCCGCTCCTCGCAGAGCAGTTCCAGCTCCTAGACCGGCTCTATGCCTCGGCGGCTACGCCCAATACGACGCCCCTGAAGAAGTGGGCTGAGGATCACTCAAAGCCGACCAGGGGCAAGATGGCTGCCTTCTATCAGGCCAAGGGAGAATTTCGCCTGGGGCACGCTGAGGTGGCGGAATCTATTCTGGATGCCCTCATTAAGAAGGACCCGGATGATCCTCTTGCCGATCAGGCCAGACTGATGCTGGCTTCCTCCAAGATCCAACGCGGAAAGGCTGCCGATGCGCTCCCCCTGGCTGCTGATCGTTCCGCAGCCCCGGTTTCCCTGCGGGCACGCCTCGCCTATGTCAGGGGACTGGCCGCCGCTTCGGCTGGACAGCCGGAGGAGGCAAAGCTGGCGTTCCAATCCGCCGGTGAGCTCGATCCGAAGTTGCTGCAGAACGCTCTCTTTAATCAATCCGTCCTGATCGCCACCACGGACAAGGGGGCACTTGACCTCTCGCATGCTGCTCGTGCTCTTGTGGAGATGAATGTCGGGGCCCCCTCCGAGGAGATGGATTTTCAGATCGCTCTCGACCTAGCCCGCCGCGGTGATGCCGCCGGATTGCCAAGGCTGATCCGTATTGCGGAAAAATCCTCCGATCCGGGAGTCAAGTCTCGCGCCCGTCTTGCAGCCGCCGAGCTGAACATGCAGTCGGGGAGGGGGGAGGCCGCCAATCGTGATCTGGCAAAGGTGGTGCACGAGAATGCCGGCGAACCGGAGCGCGAGGAGTACTTGAACGTCTTCCTCAAGGACACTGGCAGAAAAGCCGATAGCGGTGCCGTCATCACGGCAGCGCGCGATTTCTTGAAAGCGCACCCTGACTCTCGATTTGAGCCAGAGGTAAGGTTGAAGCTGGCGGAGTCGCTTCTCACTGCTGGAGATATTCAGGGGGCGAGGATTGAGTTTGAGCAGCTTGCAGCTTCTGCCCCAGGGACTGATCTTGGACGGCGTGCTCTCTTTCTTGCCGCTCAGTCCGCCGCGCGCGCGATGGATCCGACATCGATCGATGATTCCCTGATGCTTCTGGAGCGGGTTGCTGCAACTGGTGGAAATGACCAGCTAGTCTGGCAGGCTCGCCTTCAGGAGGGAGCACTCAAGAATGCGCAGAATCTACCGCTCGAGGCGCTGGCGATTTACGACAAGATTCTCTCCTTCCAAGGAGTCCAGTTGCAAAAGGGGGGGCAGCCCATCTCGGCAACACAGCCAACTCAGCCATTCCAGGTACTGGTGGGTCCGGACCGGGAGATTCGTGCCGCCGCCCTGATGGCGAAGGGGGACACCCTTCACCAGATCGGTGCAAAGGACCAAGCCAAGGAACGCGATGCCGTAAAAACATGGCAAGCCCTCGCTGCTGACCCTTCCATGTCACTTCGATGGCGCAATCAGGCCCTCTGTAAGAGCGGCTTGATCTTGGAGAAACTGGGAGAGGGAGATTCGGCTCTGGCTGCATATTACGAAGCTTTCAAGAACCCTCGCACGGACGAACCTGACCAACTCTGGCATGATAAGGCTGCCTTTGATGCCACCCGCCTGCTTGAGAGCCGGAAGCAATGGAATGACGCCGTGGCCCTGTATGCCCAGATTCTCTCCGAAGGTGGGCCGAGGGCCGAGGAGGCCAAAGCGCGCCTCTCCAAACTGCGTCTGGAAAACTTTCTCTGGGAAAATTGATCCATTCTGACAAAATCCATCCCTTCATGAGCTCACACATCAAACTTTTCAGCCCGGGACCAGTGGAGGTCTCCGATAAAACGTTCCTAGCATTCCGCAAGCCGATGATCGGTCATCGTGGCAATGACTTCAAAAAGCTCTACGCTTCCGTCCAGCCCGGCCTTCAGCAGTTGTTCGCCACGAAGCAGCCCGTCTTCATCTCCACCTCCTCCGCCTGGGGTGTCATGGAGGGTGCGCTTCGCAACCTGGTGAAGGGTAAGGTCCTCAACTGCATGACTGGAGCATTTTCCGACAAGTGGAACGATGTCGCCAAGCGTTGCGGGTACGAGGCTGAGAAGCTTCAGGTCGAATGGGGCAATCCCATCACCCCCGAACTCCTCAAGGCACGTCTTGAGAAGGGTGACATCGACGTGGTGACCCTTATCCACAACGAGACCTCGACCGGATGCATGAACCCGATCAAGGAATTGACCGATGTGCTCAAGCAGTTCCCCGAGGTTCTCCTCATCGTGGACACCGTCTCCTCCTTCTCGGTGCTTCCCGTGCCAATGGACGAGCTTGGCATCGACGTCATGCTCACTGGCAGCCAGAAGGCGCTAGCCCTGCCTCCCGGTATGGCCCTCTTCTCTGTCTCCGAGAAGGCGATGAAGCGTGCGGCCGAAGTCAAGGGCCGCGGTTACTACTTCGATTTCCTTGAGTTCCAGAAGAACCACGAGGGTGACATGACCCCCAGCACACCGGTCATCTCCCACATCTACGCCCTTCAGTCCAAGCTCGAGGACATCGCCGCCGAGGGACTCGAGAACCGCCATGCCCGCCATGCCGCGACGAACAAACTTGTAGCCGATTGGGTCAAGGCCCGCGGGTTTGAGTTTTTTGCCCCCGAGGGATACCGCTCGCTCGGCCTTACCTGCGTGAAGAACAACAAGGGCGTGGACGTTGCAGCCTGGATCGGGCGCTTGAAAGCCAAGCACTCCTGCATCATCGACGGTGGCTACGGCAAGATCAAAGGCGACACCTTCCGTATCTCGAACATGGGCGACGAGACCGTGGAGACCATCTCTCAGTTGCTCACCTGGCTCGACGACACCGCCGAATAGGCTCGTCGCTTTGAGCGCGGGGCAGTGTTGCTGCTCGTTCGCAGTAGGTCCACTACAGCTTCATTCGCACGCCTAGCCTCGCATCTCAAATCACCAAGCCTTCTTAATTAATTCAGCTTTCTGCCCCTGGCTGAATGCCTAAAGCCCTAGCGCCTAACTCCCTATCTTCCATGTCCCGCTACAAGGATACTGTCCGACTTCCCAAAACCACCTTCCCGATGAAGGCGGGCCTGGCTCAGCGTGAGCCGGAACTTCTCTCCAAGTGGGAGAAGGAGGGATTGTACGCCGGGATCCAGAAGGCGCGCGAGGGTGCTCCTAAGTTCGTCCTCCACGATGGTCCTCCCTTTGCCAACGGCAACGTCCACATGGGGACGGCCCTCAACAAGGTGCTCAAGGATCTCGTGGTGAAGTCGAAGACCATGGCCGGATTCCAGGCCCCGTTCATTCCCGGATGGGATTGTCATGGTCTCCCGATCGAGTTCCGCGTGGTGAAGTCCTCGGCCGGTCTCACCCCTCTCCAGGTGCGTGAGAAGTCCGAGGAGTATGCCCGCAAGTTCATCGACATCCAGAGGGGGCAGTTTCGCCGTCTCGGTGTCTTCGGTGACTGGGAGCATCCCTACCTGACACTCGACCCCTCCTACGAGGCGGCGATCATTCGCTCCTTCGGTCGCATGGTGGAGAAGGGACTCGTCTACCGCAGCAAGAAGCCGGTTCTTTGGAGCACCGGAGCGCAGACGGCACTCGCGGAGGCCGAGGTCGAGTATCAAGAGAAGACATCGCCCGCGATCTTTGTGAAGTTTACCGTGGAGGCCGCCGAGGCCGAGCGTCTCGGCTTGCCTTCCGACAAGGCGTTGAGCGTGGTCATCTGGACCACGACTCCCTGGACGCTTCCGGCCAACCTTGCGATCGCCGTACACGCCGACTTTGAGTACATCCTGCTCGAGAATGGTGCCGAGCGCCTGATCGTTGCCGCAGGACTTGCCGAGAAGTTCAAGGAATCGACCGCCATGGAACTCACCCAGCATGGTGATGCCCGCAAGGGATCCGCCCTGCAGGGGCTCACGGCACGCCATCCTTTCCTCGACCGGAGCGCCACCGTTCACACGGCGGAGTTCGTCACGCTCGAGACAGGAAGCGGGTGTGTTCACATCGCGCCCGGTCACGGCGACGACGACTACCAACTCGGACGCCGCGTCGGCCTCGAGTTGCTCTCCCCTGTGGATGATTACGGCAGGTTCACCGAGGAGTGCGGCGTTCCCTCGCTCGTTGGAAAGAATGTCTTCGAGGGGAACGAGGAGGTCATCCGTATCCTCACCGAGGGAGGCTCACTGCTTGGCCGCCAGGATTACCAGCACAGCTACCCCCACTGCTGGCGCTCCAAGACACCGATTCTTTTCCGTGCGGTGGAGCAGTTCTTCATCAGCATCGACTCCCTCCGCGAGACGGCCCTGACGGAGATCGACACCACCAACTGGATTCCTCATTGGGGCCGCAACCGCATCCGTGGAACGGTCGCATCGCGCCCCGATTGGTGTATTTCGCGCCAGCGCTCATGGGGCGTTCCCCTGCCTGTCTTTTACTCCCCCGAGGGAGAGCCGATCCTCGATCCCGCCGTCATCGCCAAGGTTTCGGAAGTCGTGGTGGAGCGTGGCTCGAATGCCTGGTTTGCCCTTGATGACGCCGAATGGTGTAAACTCACAGGCGCACCGGTGGGATCTGTCCGTCGTAACGACACCCTCGATGTTTGGATCGATAGCGGTATGAGTCATGAGGCCGTGTTGCGTGGACGCCCAGAGCTTCACTTCCCGGCAGATCTCTACCTTGAGGCGACCGACCAGCATCGAGGATGGTTCCAGTCCTCGTTGATGACCTCAGTGGCACTGAATGCAAAGGCGCCTTACAAGACCGTCCTCACCCACGGATTTGTCGTCGATGTCGACACACGCCAGAAAATTTCCAAGTCGAACCAAGGTGCCGCTGGCTATCAGAAGCCGACCGAGGCCGATCACTTCGTGAAGACCTACGGCGCCGACATCGTCCGCCTTTGGGCAAGCAGTGTTCAGTTCACGGATGATGTCCCGTTCTCCGAGGAGATCTTTGCGCGACTGACAGACACCTATCGCAGGATCCGAAACTCCCTCCGCATCCTGCTGGCCAATCTCGCCGACTACGATTCCTCTGCTCCCGCCGGGGAACCGACCGCGATCGATCGTTGGATTCTGGCACGCCTCCAGGAGACCGTGAACACCTGCTGCAAGGCTTACGAGGAGCTTGCTTTCCAGAAGGTCTACCAGGCGATCAACCAGTTCTGCGCGGTCGAGTTGAGCAGTATCTACGTCGATGTGACCAAGGACCGTCTCTACTGCGACCCGGCCACCGCTCCCCGCCGTCGTGCGACGCAGGCCGTGATGGCCAAGGTCTTCGAGGATCTCGTCAGACTGCTTGCCCCGATCCTTGTCTTCACCTCTGAGGAGGCATGGAGTCATGTTCATCCGGAAAGCTCCGTTCACTTGGAACTCTTCCCTGAGGTGAAGCCCCCCGATCAGGAGATCCTGACCCGTTTCGAGGCGCTCCTTGTCCTCCGCGGTGAAGTCTCCCAGGCGTTGGAGAAGGCACAGCGTGACGGTGTGATTGCCAATCCCCTGGAAGCCGTTGTTCAAGTCTCGACGGAAGATCCGATCCTCCTTGCCGCCGCCGAGGACAACAGGGGCAACGGGGAGGGGACTTCCGAGATCGAGGAACTCCTCATCCTCAGCAATCTGACCATTGTGAAGGGGGAGAAGGGGATATCGATCGCCAAGACAGATGACGCCAAGTGCGAGCGCTGCTGGAGGCACCGCGAGGAAGTTGGCTCCCACGCGGTGCACTCTACCCTGTGCGGTCGTTGCGCGGAGGCTGTTGATGCGGCTGTCGCGTCCGGAGTTGTTCTTCCCGGTAACGAGGCATGAACTTGATTGCGGCAGGCATCGCGATCCTGCTCCTTGTTCTCCTTGATCAGGGGAGCAAGGTCCTGGTGATGCATTCGATCTCCTTTCAGGAGTCGATCCCCGTCATTCCCGGTTTTTTCAACCTGACCCACCTCTACAACACCGGGGCGGCATTCGGCATGCTCTCTGACAGTAATCTCTTCTTCATGATTCTCTCCTCAGTCGTCCTGATCGCCCTGATCGTGATGCGGCGCCACTTCGCAGGAAAGCTCATGGGGACGGGATGGGTTCTCCTCATTGCAGGAATCATCGGTAACGTCGCTGACAGGATGAGGATCGGCCATGTGGTCGACTTTCTTGATTTTCAGTTTGGTTCGTACCACTGGCCGTCCTTCAACGTGGCCGACTCCTGCATCTGCGTGGCGGCAGCCTTGTTTCTCCTGAGTAGTTTTCAATCACCTTCACCTAGCTCTCCCTCTCCTGCCAAAGAACCTTCATGAAACTTCCCCGTACTCCCCACGACATGCTCCATGGCCTCGTCTACTTTCCCCGCATGGTGGATAAGATCCGCCTCCATGCTGCCGGTGAACTTGGCCCCGATTACGTTCCTAATCTCGGAAAAGGCTTTGACCTGCGCTGCTGCTCCCTGCTTGGTGTGAACTATGAAGACTTGGCCGCTGCCGTGAGCGCGGGTCTATCCGATGAGGAGGCTTGGAACTGGGCCTGCCAGCAGGGCAAGGTTCCCACAGATGAGCAGATCGAGGTCTGGAACGGATTCATGACGCGTCGCGGCTGGAACGACGACCTTGTCGAAACCCTGATCCGCCGTAAGAAAGAGGGGGGCTTCGAAAACCGCAACGACATCCAGACGATGTTCGATTACATCGACGCGGACGAGGGACGAGCGGTTAGGATAAGCTGAAGTAGTTTTTTATGTGGAATTGAGTAAATCAGGAAGGGGGCAGGGAAAGTAGCCCCTAAATGAACTCAACCAGATCGACCGTCTTTTCCATGATGGGTCAATTCTGACGGAAATCTTTGTCTGATTGTTTAGGTCCTTGATTTTGCAGGCCCAGCCGTTGCTTAGCATCCGTTACGGCTGAGTTCCAAATTAGTTTTCTGCTGTCTCTTACTTTCCAAATTGCTTCACAAAGGCCAGTACCTTGGCGTTGTCCCCACCAGATGCCCAGACAGCCCTTAGGAAATCAGCAGGATGGATGTCGTGTTCCTTGAGGAAGCGGCGGTCGCCGCCGCAGCAGTACATGATCTCGTGGCAGAGTCCTCCTTCCAGAAAGCATCTGGCCTTCTTGATGATGCGGGGGAGCCACGGGATGCCTTCCAATTCATCGGTCTTGGCCGGAAGTTCGGAGGCCTCGGTCACGCAAGTGAAGGTGATGCCCTTCTGATGGACGAGGAAGTAGTCCCTCCGTGCCGCAGCGATGAGAAGGATGGTGTTCCAGTCAGGCTCGCCAGCTGCGTTCATATCCTCCGCCCAGTCAAAGAGGTTGATCGGTCGCAGGCCAATGGATGACAGGAAGGCTGTTTCGTCGTCGGTGAAGTAGCTTTCCAGATCGCGGTTGCCTTGCTGATAGAGGGCCACGGACTTGTCGTAATGTTCCCGAAGCTGCCGGGTCCAGAGATAGGAGTGCATCAGTAGATAATGGATTAGCTTTCCAGAGTGGCGCCGATCTTTACTGTCACCTGCCAGTGGGCGATTTTCCCATCTTCCAAGTGGGCACGGGTCTCGGTGACCTCCAGCCAGCGGAGATTCTTTTCCGTGGCAGCTGCTTTTGCCACGGCGTTTTGAACTGCATCCTCGATGCTCTTGGTGGATGATCCGACGAGTTCGATCTTTTTGTATGTGTGTGAGCTCATGGGGGGAATTATCGGAGTGTTATTTGATACTGTCCATGGATGATTTGGATCCTTGAGATGTACGAACCCTTAGGAGATCCAGTTGAGCAGTCAAGAATGGCCGGAAGCTTTGACTGATCAGAGTTGGCAAAGTGGAGTTTCACCTCACACGCTGCTGGGGAAATATTCCTTCGATCCCTTCTACTCCTTACCCATCTGATCCAGGGCGATGTGGACTGGTTTGCTCGAAACTTTCAGCGTACCCTTGAGCGGTGAAGAGAGCTCGTTAATCAGGAAAACGGAGATGGCGATGCAGAGGGAACAGCAAAGGAGGGCGAGTATCACCGTCAGGTTACGGGGGGCAAAGAGTGCGTAGATGAAGGTGATGAATGAGATGAAGATGACGGGTGAGATGAGAAGGATGATGGAAATGCCTCCACCCATGACGATTTCCTGCATGAGCCAGCGCTTCTGGATCATGTCATCCATGAGGTGGAGCGCATCGTTCTGAAGCTGCTGCTGGGTCTGACTTCCGGGTTTCAGCATGGAGGTCTGATTGTAGGCGTGCTCGAGTTCCATCCTGGCACGGAGGGTGGATTGGTCAGCGAGTTGTAATTCCTCCGGCCAGATGAACTGGTGCATTTTCTTCAGGGAATTGCTGAGGATCGGCCTGATGTGCTCCGCCTCCTGACCGTAATTTGCCAGCAACCTGTCGACATGCACATATCCGGCCGACATCTCGCTGATGAATGATCCGGTCTTGTCGTAGGTATCCTTGGTGGAGGAGACCATCAGGCCTAGGATGAGTGCAGCGAGTGTCCCGATGAGTCCTGCGCCGAGGTGAACCGCGTTTTTTGATTCACTCGAGAGATGATGGCCGGGAAGGAGGCCTTGGACCAGGAAGCCCATTGTTGCCCCTCCAAAAATCACGAGGAAGGTAATGGCTGCAATCTGATAGGAGTGCATGTTTGAGTGAGGTAGAATGGTTAAAGCTGCCCGCTTGAGTAGGCAAGTGTCGCCAGACTGGCAGCAATTGATTGGTCGCACTCAGCCTTCGTCGCCATCGCCTTAGCCAAGGAGGTGCGAGCCGAGAGGACATCCTGAATGGATGTCCTGCCCAAGTCGAAACTAGCCAAGAGTGCGTCGTAAGAGGATTGGCTTGCCTTGAGTAGATCATCAGCAGATTGCTTCCTCTCAATCGACGCCTTCGCCGTCGTGTAGGAGCGCCAGACTGTGGCAAGGGCCTCCTCTCGTGCTTGGAGGACAGCCTCGTTGGCCTCCCTCCACGATGAGGCAGCCTGCTTGACCTTGTTTCGGTTGAGACCGCCGTCGAAAAAGGGCCATTCGACATTTACCGATCCCCCGTAGTTTTGGAAACTCAAGCCAACATCGCGGATGTCTGCTCCGTTGATCGTGGTATTGAAATTTTGGTAACTTTGCACTCCCTTGATGGAGAATTGAGGGAGTGTACCTGCTTTCGTCGCGCGAAAGGATTGTTCGGCGGCTTGAGCCTTGGCGACTTTGGCCAGCAAGTCTGGCTTCTGCTTCAAGGCTGCTTGCACAAATTGGTCAAGGGGTGCCTGAAGACGACTGTCGAGACGTGAGAAATCGTAGATTGCAACCTGTAGTCCGCATTCCGGTTCTGCACCGATCACCTGGATCAGATTCAGTCTGGCTACCTCCCAGTTGGAGCGGGCATTGACCAGATCAAAGGCAGCCTGCGCTTTGGCTTGTTTGGCTTGAAGCAAGATCGGCTCTGTCAGAAGGCCCTGATCATACTTGGCTTGAGTGGAACCAAGAACATCTTCCGCCGACTTCGCGGAGACCTCGGCAGTCTCGATCAGTCGACGATCGGTCTCGAGCGTGTAGTAAGCCTTGGTGACTAGGAAAGTGATCTGCTGGTGCGTGGCGTTGAAGGAAAGATTGGCTGCAGTTTGGGTGCGCTTGGCGGCCTTTGTGTTTGCGATCCTCTGGCCGAAGTCAAAGAGGGTGTAGCGCAGGTTTACCCCCGCACTTAGGTTGGTGTAGTCACCACTTGCCTTGTCGTTGAAGTTCACGGGCACCACGATACCGGACTGACTTTTTGCTCCAGTAAGGTCCTGACTCCAGTACCCCCCGCCGTAACTGCTCGTCACCGTGAGGGTGGGATAAAACTGAGCCTCGGTCATGCCTGTTGAGGCAGCAGCCTGAACGGCTGTCTCCCAAGAGATCCTGGTGGAGGGGTTGTGCCTCTGAGCCAGATCGACCAACTCAGGTAGGGTGTACTTCTTATTTCGATCGATGAAGCTGTAATCATGCAGTTTTGCCATGAGCTCCATCTGTCGTGTCATTTCCGCCGATGAGGCAACTGCTGTCTGCTTTTCTTTGGAGGAGGGAATGGTGACGGAATCCGTGGAATCACGGGCCGAAGCCTCCACCAGAGGGCAAAGTGCACCCCAGACCATAACGGTGGCAGCAAAGGGGTAGCGGGAAAAATTCATCCAAATGTCCAAAAAGCAAGTAAATGGGATTTTGAGGTACTGTCGAGTAGGGTTTTGCACTTGCTCCTCATTCCATCAACTCCCTAACGTGCGAGTCCATGAAACGGCTCCTCCACACAGCTGCCGCAGTGGCCTCTACAAGTCTTCTGGATGGATGTTCCTGCATTCCGGAGATCGGTGGGGCATACTTTCCGGCTTGGCTGCTCTCGATCCTGATTGGGTGGGTTCTTTCTGTTATTGTCCGGTTTATTCTTATCAAGGCAGGGATCGACGGGTGGATCCGTCCCCGTTCGATCGGTTATCCCGCGCTGTTGGTTTTCTTCACCCTGCTGGTTTATCTGATCTTCTTCACCCACTGAACGCTATGACCACCGAAGAGCAAATTAATCCCACCGGACTGGCCGAAAATCCCGCAGCGCTGCATCCTCGTAAGGCTCTCATCGGTGCCTTGATCGGGTGGGGATTTGTGATCCTGGCGATCATCGCCGCGTTAATCACCTACGTCTGGGAGTCGCGAAACCCCCGCTGCAACAATGGCGTACTGATGGCCGATATGATCGGCATCGCCCCCCGTGTCTCGGGGCCCATCAAGGAACTCCCGATCAAGGACAACCAACTCGTTCATCGCGGCGATCTGCTGTTCGAGATCAACCCGGCCCCCTATGAAATCGCCGTCCAGTCGGCGAAAGCCAATATGGCCATGGCTGAGGGGGCCCTGACAAACGCAGGTTTGCAGATTGCCTCCCAGGGTGACCAGGTCAAGGCTGCCCAGGCATCCCTAGACCAAGCTCTAGCCAAACTGGCTACGGCCAAGGACAACTACGACAGGATCGCTCCACTGCTCGCGAAGCGCTACGCCAGCGCCCAGGATGTCACCGATGCCAAGAACTCCATGCAGTCTGCACAGTCCGGAGTGGCTGCAGCTCAGGCTCAGATCCTATCCGCACAATCCTCCGTGCTCAGTATCTCCGAGGCTCAGGCAAAGCGCGATGTCGCCGCCGCGGCACTCGCTCAAGCTGAGTTGAACCTGAAGTATTGCACCGTGAAGGCGCCCTTTGATGCCCTGATTTCTCAGATGACCATTTCGCGAGGTGCCTTTGCATCTCAGGGCCAGCAGGTCTTTACCTTGATCGACATTCACTCCTGGTGGGTCTGTGAGCCGTATCGTGAAGGGCAGCTCCAGCGGATGAAGATTGGAGACCCTGTGTCCGTAGAGCTGAAGAGTGCAGCCGGGAAACTCTTCAATGGAACGGTGGAGAGTATCGGTTGGGGGGCTACTCCGCAGGCCTTGCAGAATAGCATCCTACCCGTGATTCCTCAGGCACTGGATTGGGTCCAGTTGGAGCAGCGCTTTCCGGTGAGGATCAGGCTAGCCGCAGACGTTCCCGTTGAAATTCTCCGCGTCGGCACCACGGCGACTGCCACAGTTCATACGGGTCGCTGATTTTCATGGGTTCCCCCATCGGCATCATGCACCGCCCGGGGACGATTGTTTTCACCCTGGTCGGTTTTTTTCGAAAGGTCCTCAATGAGTTGAGGCCGTTGCCCGACCGCGGTGGAGGGACAATGAGGATAGTCATGGCCTGCCTACTGATATGGGTCATCGTGCTGACCTTCCGTAACCCGATGGGAGACTTCAGCGTGTTCCTGGTATTCATTCTGCTTCAGAGGAACAAGACGATGTCCCGGCTTGTGGCTGTCTTCTTGATTCTCGCCCTGATCGTCGCCTCGCTTTGGATTCTTGCGATCGCTTGCCTCTCTTGGAATATCTCATGGCTCAGGATTCTGCTCTGGGGTGGGATGTTCTGGGTCAATTACTACCTCATGAGCCGGCTCCCAAAGCTGAGTGTCGTGTTCATGCTTCCGATCAGCTTCGGATCGATCTTCTGCTTCAGCTTCGATCAGGATCCCAACCCGAATATAATCATCAGTCAGCTCGGATGGGTCTGGTGCGCCGTGGGGTTAACGATGTTGGGCTCTTTTCTGGTCGAGTACCTCTTTGGTGCACCGAGCGGGCTGGATCTGCTGCGGTCCGAACTACGGAGAGGTCTGAACCGTGTCGAAACCCATTGCCTGAAAAGAGCCGCAGGGAAACTCTCCCCGCTCATGCTGGGGGTAAACCCTGGCGTTGCCCAAGATCAGGCCAAGATGCTCATGAAATTCGGCGTCCTGACCCCCCTCCAGCGCGGGAACTGTCATCGGATTCTCAAGGCGGTGGGGGCAATCGACCAACTCGCCTTTGAGGGGGATCTCTCCCTCCCCCTGGATGCGGCCACGCAGGCCGATTGGCTCCGTGTGGGGACTCATCTGCATCAACTTCGGAAGCGTCTCTTCAAACCTGCAGGGCAACATCCGGCGTCTCTTAGGGAGATCGATCGGGAACGTCTAGAGGGCGGTTCAATTACGGACGCAAAAGTAGCCGCCGCGATGAGGGAACTGATGGAGGCCGAGGCTTGTCTTGATGCATCGGGGGCAGGAACCAAGCCCACTAAGGTTTCCGAAGAAGCAACTGCGCCTGCCAGAAAAGATTTTAGCGATGCGGAGTTTGCCACCAGGGCAAGCATCGCGACCATGGCCTGCTACATGTTCGCCAGCATGACCGACTGGAGTGGCATCCATACCTGCATGATCACCTGCGCCGTCTCGGCTATGAATAATGTCGATTCCCAGGTCTTCAAGCAGCGGCTTCGTATCATCGGGGCCTCGATCGGAGGGCTTCTCGGGTTCCTCGCGATGTTTCTGATACCCCACATGGACAATCTCATGGGAGTTCTGCTCATCATGGGGGTGGCTGTGGGCATCAGTGCCTGGGTCTCCATGGGTCGTGAAAAGTACTCCTACTTGGGCCTGCAGATGGGGATTGCCGTCGTGATGCTCATTGCCCAGGACTCGCATGCCACGACGGAATTCTCGGTGATCCGGGACCGACTGGTGGGTATCCTTCTCGGCCTCATGGCCATGCGCTATGCTTTCGTCTGGTGGACGCCTAAATATATCCGGGGAGAGGAACCTGCTCATCTCCCTCGGCTCAGTCCCATCTGAGGAGAGCGCTTACCCCTTGCTTTGGCGCATGGGAAAACTAGTGTTTTCTCATGCGCATAGGACTTGCAACCGATCACGGTGGATTTGAACTGAAGGAAGAGCTGGTTGCCCAACTCAAGGCAGCCGGACATGAGGTGGTTGACTTTGGGGCCCATCAACTCAGTCACGATGATGATTATCCAGACTACGTTACGCCCTTGGCGCTAGCCGTGGTGGCGGGAGACGTGGAGCGCGGTATAGCTATCTGTGGAAGCGGGGTGGGGGCTTCGGTTTGTGCCAACAAGACCAAGGGCATCCGCGCTTGCCTGATCCACGACCATTTCTCAGCCAAGCAGGGAGTCGAGGATGATCACATGAATATCCTCTGCATGGGCGGCCGCACCATCGGTCCCTCCGTGGCTTGGGATCTCGTGGAGACTTATCTTAATGCTGAATACAGCCAAGAGCCACGCCATCTCCGGCGACTTGGCAAGGTGGCCCTCCTGGATTCCCGGGGAGCGTGATGGGGCCGGTTCGCTGCGAAAAACCTAAGCTTTCTTTGCCACGATCCGGACCAGCAACTGCGTGAGGAGGGTGTCCTCAGCACCCTGCCCGCGAAGGAGGGCCGCATTGGCATTACGGCAGGCGAGAAAGGCCGAGACGAGGTGGTCTCGGTCGAAGCGAGCGGCATTCATGGCCGCGAGGCCGATCCCGTAGGAGTTGAGCGTTCCATCCTTCTTGCGGGGGAGGTGGGCAGTCTCCTCAGAGCGGAGGCGCTTGAGATCGGAGGCAAAGTAATTTGCCTGGGCCGGAGGCCGTATCTTGTGGCGCTCCATGAGATCCTTGGCAATGAGAAGGTTACGGACCGTGGGGACAATCGCTGCCAATAGGATTCCGACGACACTCTCCCCCTGACGGCGAAGTTGTTGCAGGGTATCGATGCAGAGAGGAAGGTTCCTTTTGTTGATGGCGTCGCTCAGGTCGAAGATGCCTCCCGCCCGCGTGAAGGGGACGAGATCTCGGACAAGTTGTTCCGTGATCATGGAGCCTTCTGCAGCCGAGGTGACCAGCTTGGCCAGCTCCGAGTCGAGTTGGCCGGTGTTTGCCCCTACGCGGGTGGTCAGCACCACAGCTGCTTGCTCTTCGATCTTGGCTCCACGGGAGCGGCATCGGTCGATCACCCAGTCAATCAAGTCATCCTCCGTGGCATTGAATCCGAAGTCTGGCTTATCGCAGACCGTGGTGTTGGCCATCGCCGAGAGGGTTTTGTAAAAGGACTTCCGCTTGTCCGGCTCCGGGGCGCTGATCAGCAGCGTGATGCCAGAGGGGAGACCCTCTTCGAGTGTCTTAAGAAGTTTTTCCAGGGCCTCTTGGACAGCTTCAGATCGACCTTGCACCGAGTCCTTCAAGAAAGTGACGCTCTTCATCCAGACGAGCTTCCCGCCGAAAAAAGGAAGAGTGAGGACTGCCTGTAGCGTCCGATCCACCATGTCGATCGAGCAGTCGACCGTGTCGGCGGGGGCCTCGATGGTCTCGATGCCGAAGTCACCGCCGTCCGGAGGAGCCAATGAGGCGGCCAGTCCCTGGGCCGTCCTACGCACCTCTGCCTCATCACTTCCGGTGACGAAGTGAAGGTTCGGGTTCTTGGCTGCTGCTGAGGCTTTGCGGGTGGCCATGGGGACTAGTGAAAAGTGAAAAGTGAAAGGTGAAAAGTGAAAGTGGAGTAAACCTTTCGAAAGATACGTAAAACTATCTCTTCCATCCCTTTTTTGACTTCGTGGATTTGTCCTTTGACTTGGACTTTGGGCGGTTGCTCATGGCTGAGGTGACGGCGCCTCCACCCTTGAGTTCCATGATCTGGTCACGGAGGAGGGCGGCCCGCTCGTACTCCATCTTGCCGGAGGCCTCTTTCATTTCGAGCTCCAGTTCCCGGATCAGGGTTGCCACATCAAGAGGAGTCTCCTGAACGCGGGCTGAGTCAGGATCATCCCCCTCAAGGATCACCCGCAGGCTCTCCTGCACGGGACGCTTCACGCTGTGAGGGGTGATCCCGTGCTCCCTGTTGTGCTCCATCTGGCGACGGCGACGGTCCTCGGTGACATCCAGAAGGGCACGGATACTGCCGGTGATCTTGTCCGCAAAGAGGACGACCTCGCCATTCACATGGCGTGCTGCTCGCCCAGCCGTCTGGATCAGGGAGGTGCGGCTTCGGAGGAATCCCTCTTTGTCCGCATCGAGGACGCAGACGAGGCTGACTTCGGGGAGGTCGAGTCCCTCACGGAGGAGGTTGATGCCGACGAGGATATCGAACTCACCTGCTCGCAGTGACCTCAGGATCTCGACCCGCTCGATGGTGTCGATGTCGCTGTGGAGGTAGCGGACCTTCAGGCCGACATCCTTCAAGTAGTCGGTGAGGTCCTCGGCGGTGCGCTTGGTCAGTGTGGTGATGAGGACGCGCTCACCTGATTCGACCCTGGTCCTGCAGAGTTCGATGGTCTCGTCGATCTGTCCCTTGAGCGGGCGGATCATGATGCGCGGATCAAGCAATCCGGTCGGACGGATGATTTGCTCCACAATCAGATGAGAGCCCGGCGTGGAGGCGTCCAGTTCTTCGCTGGCGGTATTCGGTCGGATCGGGATGGGGGTCGGGGGGAGGGAGGCGATTTCGATGAATCCCGTGTTGCCAACCACACTGTTGTGCAGTTCCAAAGGGGCTGGCGTTGCGCTGATGTAGAGGCCCTGTCCGGTCATCTGCATGAACTCGCCGAAGTTCAGCGGGCGGTTATCGAGGGCGCTCGGCAGGCGGAAGCCGTACTCCACCAGGGTCATCTTGCGGGCGCGGTCCCCGGCATACATCCCGCCGACCTGCGGCAGGGTGGCGTGGGACTCGTCCACCATCAGGAGCGTGTCCTCGGGAAGGAAGTCCATCAGTGTGTAGGGACGGCCTCCCGGATCGCGTCCGGTGAGGTGGCGCGAGTAGTTCTCGATGCCGTTGCAGTAGCCCATCTCCTGCATCATCTCGAGGTCGTACTCGGTGCGCATCTTGAGTCGCTGGGCCTCGATGTACTTGCCGTTCTCCTCGAACCAGGCCACCCGCTCGACCATCTCCGTCCGGATGTTCCGCATGGCCGCCTGCATCTTGTCCTTGGGCGTGACGAACTGCTTGGCAGGGAAGAGGGTGAGGTGAGTGAGCTCTCCGCGGGACTTGCCGGTGAGGGGATCGAAGAGCGCCATCCTATCGATTTCGTCGCCGAAGAACTCAATGCGCACGGCCTCCTCGTCGTTCTGAGCCGGGAAGATCTCGACGACGTCGCCGCGCACGCGGAATTTCCCTCGGGCAAACTCGATCTCGTTCCGCTCGTAGAGCATCTCCACGATCCGCTTGAGCACCTCCTCACGGGTGATGCGGTCGCCCATCTTCAGGGTCAGCACCATCTGGAGGAAGTCCTCGGGCGAGGCCAGACCGTAGATGCAGGAGACGCTGGAGACCACGATGACATCCCGCCGGGTCAGCAGGGAGCTGGTGGTGGAGAGGCGCAGACGCTCGATCTCCTCGTTGATCGAACTGTCCTTCTCGATGTAGGTGTCGGATCGCGGGATGTAGGCCTCGGGCTGGTAGTAGTCAAAGTAGCTGACGAAGTACTCGACTGCGTTGTTGGGGAAGAACTGCTTGAACTCCGAGTAGAGCTGGGCGGCCAGCGTCTTGTTGTGCGACATGATCAGTGTCGGACGATTCAGGTTCTGAATGATATTCGCTGCCGTGAAGGTCTTCCCTGAGCCGGTTACCCCGAGGAGGGTCTGATGGCGGTTGCCCAAGTTAATGGAGCGGGTCAGCTTCTCGATCGCCTGTGCCTGATCGCCCTGTGGCTTGTAATCGGAGCGGAGATCGAAGGACATGTATGGGGAAGTGAAAAAGTGGAAAAGTGGAAAGTGAAAGGTGCCGATCGAGGCAAACCCTTATTCTCACCTTAAAGTCACATGGAAGCAACTGATCGGATCAGAAAGATCAAGTGGAAATCAGGAATGCGGGAACAAAGATGATGATGGAAACTGTTTGCTAGAAGCATTCGAACAAAAGGATAGGGAATGTTCTGTTTGGATTAAACAGCCGCTCTTCATTCAATTCTTCCTGAGTTTTTGAGTTCCATCTTCGATTCTGCCCGATTCGATTCTGGCGAACCGATTGAGTGTGTTGTAGGATGATTCGATGAATAAGCGACTGCTCGATCCGGCACTTTTGCCTCTCCTTGGGAAAGTGAAGTCGGGCGAGCGCTTCACGAGGGAGGAGGGTTTGATCCTCTCCGCTTCGCGTGATCTGAACGGCCTCGGCTACATGGCCAATATCGTCCGGGAGAGGAAGAACGGGAACGTGGCGACCTATGTCTTCAACCGCTACGTCAACTATTCCAATATCTGCATCCTGAACTGCCAGTTCTGCGCCTTCAGCGCCAAGAAGCGGGACGACCACGCCTTCGAGATGGCTATCGCTGACGTCGCCGCCAAGACCAAGGAGGCTTGGGAGAACGGGGCGACGGAGATTCACATGGTGGGGGGGCTGCATCCGACACTGCCTGCTTCCTGGTACTTGGAACTGCTTGGAGCCATGAAGGCGGCGGCGCCAGGCATCCATCTCAAAGCCTTCACCGCCATCGAGATACGCCATCTTTCGGACCGTGTCTTCAAGAAGCCCCTGAAGGAGACGCTCGAGATCCTTAAGGGTGCCGGGCTGAATGCCTTGACCGGGGGAGGGGCAGAGATCTTCGATCAAGGAGTCCGTGACACGATCTGCCGTGGTAAGGAGACCGGTGAGGAGTGGATTGAGGTGCACCGCACCTGGCACCAGATGGGTCAGAGGAGCACTGCCACCATGCTCTACGGACATGTCGAGACGGCTGCTCACCGGATTGACCACCTCCTGAAGCTCCGCGAACTTCAGGATGAAACCCACGGGTTCACCGGGTTCATCCCCTTTGCCTTCGTCCCGGAGACTACGGAACTAGCCCACATCCGCCCCGCTTGCTCTACGGATGAACTGAAGAATCTGGCCATCTCCCGACTGATGCTCGACAACTTTGACCATATCACTGGCTACTGGATCAGCTTGGGGCTGCCGTTGGCCTCGATCGCCCTGAACTACGGAGTCGACGACCTCCACGGCACCATCCAGGAGGAGAAGATCTTCCACATGGCCGGGGCCAAGACACCCCAGCAGCAGACCATCGCAGCGATGGAGAAGGCGATCCGGGAGGCGGGGAGGGAACCGATGCAGAGGAATACATTCTACGAGCGGATCGAGTCGACCGGTTCCAGGAAGCCGCTTTCGGAGGCGTCCGAAGAGACTCGGGCAGCAGTTACGGCGTGAGTGGGGAGCGGATCATGGAGGAGACGCCTCCCCGGATCGGCTGTGTTCCGTACCTCAATGCTCGTCCCCTGTTAGAGGGACTGACATACCCTGTTAG
>Ga0209829_10000205_pt1 | contig 54614 bp, 52 predicted proteins | sample C_140205_EF_Meta_FD_187311 | JGI IMG/M metagenome (GOLD analysis project Ga0209829, IMG submission 187311) | Freshwater microbial communities from Lake Croche, Canada to study carbon cycling - C_140205_EF_MetaG (SPAdes) (version 2) | ecosystem: Environmental > Aquatic > Freshwater > Lake...
CCTTTGGACTTGTCTTTGCACTGGCCTTTGAAGGGCTGCTGGACGTTTTTTTGCTTGTCTTCACCGCCGCCGACCCTTTGGGCTCAAGCGCTTGAGGCAACTGCGCCAAATAGGGGCGTTTGTCAATGGCGCGGCGTGAGTTGTTGACCGGCACCGTGAGCCCGGTCTTGGGATCCACGGGCGTCTGAAGTCCACGGGTGCTGCCCTTGCTTGGGCGCTTGGCTTTGGAGCCTGCAGACAGCTTTGCCCCGCCCTTTTTGTCAGCAGCTGCGGGGGACTTGCTCGCGCCCGATTTGCTGCTTGTTTTGCTGCTTGTTTTGCTGGACGCACTGGCCGCTTTTTTCTTGGGCTTGGGCTCCTCGGCCTTGGCAAAAACCGGTTTGGGCGCACCAAACTTCAAGCGCACAGGCTTGTCGCCCCAAATCTCTTCCAAATTGTAGTACTCGCGGATGTTGGGTTGCATGATGTGCACCACGGCCGCACCACAGTCAACAATGATCCACTCTCCGTTTTCTTCACCCTCGATGCGAGGCTTGCCGTGACCCGATTTGCGCACCTCGTCTCTCACATGGGCGGCCAGAGCCTTGGTTTGACGGTTGGAGGTCCCGCTTGCCAAGATCACTCTTTCAAACAAGGAAGAAAGATGCTCTGTGTTGTACACAGCGATTTGGACCGCTTTGACGTCCTCCAAGGCGTCGACGATGACGCGCTGAAGTTTTTGAACGTCTTTTTTTTCTGCTGCTTCTGTCATGACATGTTCGAGTAAAGACCCTGTTGTTGAATATAGTTCAGAACCAACTCAGGGACAAGTTGGCTCACATCGAGACCTTGTTCAATAGATGCTCTCACCTCGGTGGCACTGATGGGCATCAAAGGGCATTTCAAATAAACGGCATCCCTTAAACCCGCCGCCTCTAAGGGGATGGGGGAGCTGCTCGCGGTGCCCAAGCCCGTGCTTCGACATGCAATCACGACTTGGGCCTTTTGGACAATGAGCGCATGGTCCTTCCAAGTGCCAAACAACTCTGCCTGATCTTGACCGATGATCAAAAAGAGCTTGGCTTTGGGGTACAGCAGCTCAATTTCTTGAAGGGTATCGATGGTGTAACTGGGACCGAGTCTGCGGGTTTCACGATCGTCAACGTGTATTTTATCAGAAGAGCGCCTCTCTTGCGAGTGCCCCGTGAAAGCCAAACGCGTCATGGCGATGCGGTCCACGAAAGAGGTCAAGGCACGCATCTTGTGCCAAGCATGCCCCGTTGGCACCACATGCAAGACATCCAACTCGAGATCCTCCAAGGCGAATTGAGCCAAGGCCACATGGGCCAGGTGCGGCGGGTCATACGCTCCCCCTAAGATACCGACTCGTTTGATCACACAACTCCAGACATTCAACCCACCCAGTTTTGCGGCACCAAGAACTCTTTGATCAAAGCGCTCTCTGGGGAACCCTCCGGGTCTTGGTGCTGATAGGACCAAGAGACCAAGGGCGGCATGGACAACAAAATAGACTCTGTACGACCCCCCGACTGTAGGCCAAAATGGGTGCCTCGGTCCCAAACCAAATTGAACTCCACATAGCGACCTCTGCGGTAGAGCTGAAATGCTCTTTGCTCTTTCGTGTAGGGGGTGTCCATGTGGCGCTTGACGATCGGCAAGTAGGCCTTGACAAAAGCATCCCCCACCGCTCTCAACATGGCAAAACTGCCCTCGTTGCCGAACTCATAAAAGTCATCAAAAAAGATACCCCCAATGCCTCTGGCCTCTTGACGGTGTTTTAAGAAAAAATACTCATCACACCACTGCTTGAACCTTGGGTACAAGGTCTCACCAAAAGGACTCAAGGCATCTTTGCAGGTTTGGTGAAAATGCACCGCATCTTGCCTAAAACCATAGTAAGGCGTCAAGTCCATGCCTCCTCCAAACCAAGCCACACGGGTGTTGTCACGGCTCAAGGCGCTGAGCATGCGCACATTCATGTGCACTGTGGGGACCAAGGGGTTCCAGGGATGAAAGACCAAAGACACGCCCATGGCATCAAAAGAGGCCCCGACCAATTCAGGCCGCGCTTGGGTGGCTGAGGGTGGCAAGGAGGGGCCTTGAACATGAGAAAAACCACAACCTGCTCGCTCAAAAATCCGACCGCCTTCGATGATTTTGGTGATGCCATTGCCCTGTAGCGGCTCATGGGCCGCCTTGGTCCACACATCGTTGACCACCTGCGCTTGCCCGTCCAAGGCTTCAATGGCTTGCATGATGCTCGCTTGCAGGCCCATCAAATAAGTTTTGACCGTCTCATTGAAACCCTTGCTCTCATTCGATTCACTCATCGTGTGTCCCTCATAGATGGGCTTGTTTTTAACTGAAAAAGCTTAGAAAAACCATCAAGGTGTTCCCCATAGCAGCGCTGCTATGAAGAACCCTTGGGCATCGGCACAATCGGGGAAGCGTTCTTTTCATGAAAGCCTTTGACCCCATCAAAGGCTTGGGCCATTCTTAAAAAATCCATCGCCATGTCTCCGCTCAATCGGATGCACTGATCAACCTCAATGAGCTTACGAGAATGGTCAAAACGGACCAACACCACAGGGACATCGCTGTGGTAGGCAATTTGGTAAAAACCAGTTTTCCAACCTCTTTGGTATTTCCTGGTCCCCTCCGGCGCCACACCCAACCAAAAGAGCTCCCCGCTTGCCTTGCAAGCGGCAAAGTGTTCCACCATTTGAGCCACCACCCCCCGAGCTTGTGATCGATCGATGGCGAGACCCCCCAAGGCGCTCAGCCAAGCGCCAAAGACCGGCCACTTGAACAACGAGTCCTTGGCCATGAAACGCGCCTGGATGCCAATGGCCGATTTGGCCAACATGGCAATCGGGAAATCCCAGTTGCTGGTATGGGGGTACACGACCACGACCCCCCAAGGCCCTGGCATGCCATGGAACACCAAGCGCCAACCCAAGGCTTGCAAAAGCCTCAAAGCCCAGGTCTTTTGGGTTCGCGGAAAAAACACACGCTCAAGCTCTGGGCAATCGTTCAGGGGCTCGCGCAAAGAGGATTCGAAAGCGCTGTGTGCCAATCAAATCACCTTTTTGGCTCGCCAACCAATGTCCGTTCGGTACTGCATGCCATCGAACTGTATGCCCTTGATGGCCTCATAAGCCAGTTGCTGCGCTTGGGTGAGGGTGCCCCCTAGGGCGCTCACACACAGGACTCGACCCCCGGTGGTTGTCCAATGGGAATGGGGTTGGAGTTGGTCTTGGGCTTGGGATGTTCCCGCATGAAAGACCATGCAGTCCTCTGTCTCTTGGGGCAAGTGCTCAATCGTGTCACCCTTTCTCACCGCTTGCGGGTAGCCATGGGACGCCAAAACCACGCCCACCGCGACGCGTCTGTCCCATTCAAGTTCCACGGCGTCCAAGGGATGCTTCTCCCGAGAACGTTCATCTGTATGCACACTGGGCTCGGTGCTGGCCCATAAGACATCAACCCAATCGCTCTTTAAACGCATCATGATCGGCTGCGTCTCTGGGTCTCCAAGCCTGGTGTTGAACTCCAAGGTCTTGACCCCTTCATCTGAAGAGATCATCAAGCCCGCGTACAAAAATCCAGTGAACGGATGCCCCTCTTTCATCATCCCCAGCAAGGTGGGGCGAATGATCTCACGCATGACTTTGGCATGGATTTGGGGTGTTACGATCGGTGCGGGGGAATACGCGCCCATACCACCCGTGTTGGGTCCTTGGTCATGGTCCAACAAGCGTTTGTGGTCCTGTGAGGTGGCCAAGGGCAAGGCAGACAAGCCATTGCACAGGACCATGAAACTGGCTTCTTGGCCCTCCAAAAACTCCTCAATCACCACCCTCGCCCCGCCTTCGTTGTGCATCACCACGCTCGAGTCGCTCAGGAGCATGTCATCAATCGCTTGGTGGGCTTGCTCAAAGTTCATGGCCACCACCACCCCTTTGCCAGCGGCCAGGCCATCGGCCTTGATCACAATCGGCACACCCTGTTGATCCACATACGCGTGCGCCAGACTTGCATCGCTGAAGGTCTCAAACGCTGCCGTTGGGATGTGGTGGCGCTTCATGAAGGCCTTGGAAAACGCTTTGGAGCTCTCCAGTTGAGCGGCGGCTTGGCTGGGGCCTACAATTCTCATGCCTCGTGACCTAAAGAGATCGACCACGCCTTCAGACAAAGGGCCTTCGGGGCCCACCACGGTCAAGGCCATCTCCTCTTGATGCGCCCAATCGCACAAAGCATGCAGATCGGTGATGGGCACGTTTTGCAGTCTTGGGTCACAGGCTGTCCCGCCATTACCGGGGGCAACGTACACACATTGAACGCGGGCAGACTGTGCCAATTTCCAAGCCAAAGCGTGCTCTCGCCCACCGGAACCAATGACCAAGATCTTCATGGCTTACATCTCGGCGTTGTGGTAGACCTCTTGAACATCGTCCAGGTCTTCAAGCGCATCCAAAATCTTTTGCATTTTCAACTGATCGTCAGCACCCAATGAGACGGAGTTTTCTGCACGAAGCGTGACCTCGGCCACCTCCGGTTCAAAGCCTTTGGACACCAAGGCGGCCTTGACCGCTTCAAAGTCTTGAGCTGAGGTGATCACTTCGATCACCCCGTCGTCTGAGCTGATCACATCCAAAGCGCCCGCCTCCAGAGCGCACTCCATGACCAGGTCCTCGGATGTGCCAGGGGCGAACATCAACAAGCCACAGTGTTTGAATTGAAACGAGACGGAGCCCTCGGTGCCTAGATTGCCCCCGTGCTTGCTGAAGGCGTGACGCACCTCAGCGACGGTTCTGACTTTGTTGTCGGTCATGGTGTCGACGATGATGGCGGCTCCCGCAATGCCATAACCCTCGTAGCGAATTTCTTCGTAGTTGACGCCTTCAAGTTGCCCCGTGGCTTTGTCAATGTTTCTCTTGATGGTGTCAGCGGGCATGTTGGCCGACTTGGCCTTCTCCACGGCCAGACGCAACCTGGGGTTGGTCGCCAAATCAGCGCCGCCCGCACGGGCAGAGACCATGATCTCTCGAATCACCCGCGTCCAAACTTTGCCGCGTTTTTCATCTTGACGACCCTTGCGGTGTTGAATGTTCGCCCATTTACTGTGTCCAGCCACGTTGATTCCTAGTGATTTGGTTCAAAACGTAGATTTTAAACCCATGCAGACCTATCTCCCATATAAAGGGGGCCGATGGGACGGGATCAGGGGACTCTGGCGCGCATCAAAACGCAGTGGGCCTGCATGGCGTTTTGATGCGGCATCCCTCTCCCTTCTTCTAACTGGCCTGAGCTTCCTCTGGCTCAGTGGGTTCGGCCTTGGCCGCTCTGGAGTCCTTTTTTGGCAAAGGGGTGATGTCAAGCAAGACCTCACCTTTGTCGTCCACATCCACATTCAAGCGTCCGCCATCGATCAAGCGACCAAAAAGCAACTCATCGGCCAAGGCACGTCGGATGGTGTCTTGGATCAAGCGTTGCATGGGCCGGGCCCCCATCAAGGGGTCAAAGCCTTTCTTGGCCAAGTGCTGGCGCAATTTATCCGTGAAGGTGACTTCAACGCGCTTTTCAGCCAACTGCGTCTCCAACTGCAACAAGAACTTGTCCACCACGCGCATGATGATTTGCTCATCCAGGGACTTGAAGCTCACAATCGCATCCAAACGGTTTCTGAATTCAGGTGTGAAGATGCGCTTGATGTCCACCATCTCATCGCCCGCCTCACGGTTGGTGGTGAAACCAATCGTGGACTTGTTCATGGTCTCTGCACCGGCGTTGGTGGTCATGATGATGATCACGTTTCTGAAGTCCGCTTTGCGCCCATTGTTGTCGGTCAAGGTGCCGTGATCCATCACTTGCAAAAGCACATTGAAGATATCAGGGTGCGCCTTTTCAATTTCATCGAGCAAAAGCACGCAATGGGGCTTTTTGGTGACCGCTTCGGTCAGCAGTCCACCTTGATCAAAGCCCACATAGCCTGGAGGAGCACCAATCATGCGAGAAACAGCATGACGCTCCATGTACTCGGACATGTCAAAACGGATCAACTCAATGCCCATGATGTAGGCCAACTGCTTGGCGGCCTCGGTCTTGCCAACGCCCGTTGGGCCGCTGAACAAAAACGCACCAATGGGCTTGTCTGACTTGCCCAGTCCTGATCTGGCCATTTTCACAGCCGAGGCCAAGACCTCCAAAGCTTTGTCTTGGCCAAAGACCACGCTCTTTAAATCTCGCTCCAAGGTTTGCAACTTGCCGCGGTCGTCATTGGAGACATTGGCTGGCGGAATGCGCGCAATTTTGGCCACGATGTCTTCGATCTCTGTCTTGCTGATGGTCTTCTTTCTCTTGGAAACAGGCAAGATCCTTTGTGCAGCACCCGCCTCGTCGATCACATCAATGGCCTTGTCAGGCAAATGTCGGTCGTTGATGTACTTGGCACTCAACTCGGCAGCGGCTTGCAAAGCAGCCACTGCGTATTTGACATTGTGGTGCTCTTCGAACCTTGACTTCAGTCCCTTCAAAATGTCCACGGTTTGCTCAATGGAGGGCTCCACCACGTCGACCTTTTGAAAGCGTCTGGACAAGGCTGCATCTTTTTCGAAAATACCCCTGTACTCGGTGAAGGTGGTTGCACCAATGCACTTGAGCTGGCCCGAACTCAAGGCGGGCTTTAAGAGGTTGGACGCATCCAAGGTGCCGCCTGAGGCCGCGCCAGCACCAATCAAGGTGTGGATCTCATCAATGAAGAGCACGGCGTTGGGACGGTCCTTGAGAGACTTCAAAACGCCTTTCAAGCGCTGCTCAAAGTCTCCACGGTACTTGGTACCCGCCAGCAAGGCCCCCATGTCCAAGGAGTAGACTTGTGAATCGGCCAAAATCTCTGGCACATCCTTTTGCGTGATGCGCCAAGCCAAACCTTCGGCAATGGCGGTTTTACCGACCCCTGCCTCGCCCACAAGAAGGGGGTTGTTTTTGCGTCTTCTACAAAGAATTTGGATGACGCGTTCCACCTCAAATTCACGACCAATCAGGGGATCGATCTTGCCGTCCTTGGCCAACTGGTTCAAGTTTTGTGTGAACTGCTCAAGGGCAGAGGCCTTCTCGTTTTTGTCCCCCCCGTCATCGGACTCAGAGGGCGTCGCCTCTTGGGGCTTGGCGGTCTCTGGAGGGTCGGTCTTTTTGATGCCATGTGCAATGAAGTTCACCACGTCCAAGCGCGTGACGCCTTGCTGGTGCAAATAATAGACCGCGTGGGAGTCCTTCTCACCAAAGATGGCCACCAACACATTGGCACCAGTGACTTCTTTTTTTCCGTTGCCCGTGGATTGAACATGCATGATGGCTCGTTGAATCACGCGCTGAAAGCCCAAGGTCGGTTGGGTATCGACTTCTTCGCTACCTGAGACCTGCGGGGTGTTGTCTTTGATGAAGTTGCTCAACGACTTTCGAAGGTCATCCAAATTGGCCGAACAAGCTCTCAACACCTCAGCCGCTGAGGGGTTGTCCAAAAGGGCGAGCAACAAGTGCTCCACCGTGATGAATTCGTGGCGCTGTTGCCGAGCCTCAACAAAGGCCATGTGCAAGCTCACTTCTAGTTCCTGGGCAATCATTTCTAGTTCCTTTACGCTTGCAAAAATTAAAAACTTCTTGGTTTACTCTGACTCGCTCACATCAACTCAATGGGCTCACTCACACACTGCAAAGGGTGACCTTGCTTGTTGGCCGCATCGAGCACCTGGTCCACCTTGGTGGCCGCCACATCTTTGCTGTACACGCCACACACACCTCGACCATCCAAATGGATTTTTAGCATGATTTGAGTCGCCGTTTCACGATCTTTGCTGAAAAATTCCTGCAACACCATCACCACAAACTCCATGGGCGTGAAATCATCGTTGAGCATCAAGACTTGGTACATTTGAGGCGGTTTGGTTTTTTGCGTACGCCGCTCGAGCACCACAGAATTGCCATCATCGCCATCCGGGGTCTGAATTTTTGGATTGGGTATTTTTGTTGCCATGGCTTGCATTCTATAGGTCACAACATAAGCCTACGGGCACAGGTGCTATCTGTTGCGAAAAATTTACAAAATCCATTTGCCTCATCCACACCAACACACCTCCTCGGTGCTTAAGTTTAAATCCAAGTTCAGGCTCTGAGCGGGTTGGCACTGAAAAAAAGGTCTCTTTTTCTGGCGACCCAAGGAGATGGACCAGGGCCCTATAAAAAAAGGATCCAAAAGATAAGAATTAACCCGAATGGACAGAGACTTGGAATACAGATGGGGCGGTATGACCAAAAAACAATAGCTCAGGGCCTTGTTTCTGAAGGGGGGCTTAAAAACTCGGCGCAAACGCGCTTGATACGGGTGTGTAGCTCCTGGGCATCGTGTCCTATGCCTTTGCTCCTGAACGTTGGTGTCAGGGCGTCTGCTTTTGGTCGGCTGCCCTAGATCTTTGTCAACAAGCACAGGCGACTGTCAGCGGCCACTTGGGCACTCGGCCTACATCAAGTCCACCAAGACTTGTCCAAAGCCTGAGCAACTCACCTGGTCTGCGCCCTCCATGAGCCTGGCAAAGTCGTAGGTCACCCGTTTGTTCAAAATGGCTTGTTGCATAGCAGCCATGATCAAGTCCGCCGCCTTGACCCAACCCATGTGCCTGAGCATCATTTCGGCAGCCAAAATGGAAGAGCCTGGGTTGACATAATCTTTACCGGCGTATTTAGGGGCAGTGCCATGGGTGGCCTCAAAACAGGCCACGCAGTCCGATAAGTTGGCCCCTGGTGCAATGCCGGTCCCGCCCACATGCGCTGCGAGCGCATCGGAGATGTAATCCCCCGTTAAATTCAAAGTCGCAATGACACTGAACTCCACGGGCCGCAAAAGGATTTGCTGCAAAAAGGTATCCGTCAGCACATCTTTGACGATGATGTCCTTGCCACTCTTGGGGTTCTTGAGCTTGTACCAAGGACCCCCGTCAATCATTTCAGCGCCGAACGCTTTGACGGCCAAGCCATAACCCCAATCTCGAAATGCACCCTCGGTGAATTTCATGATGTTGCCTTTGTGCACCAGGGTCACACTGGGTTTATCGTTGTCAATGGCATATTGAATCGCCTTTTTGACCAAACGCTCAGTGCCCTCTTTGGAGACGGGTTTGATCCCAATACCCGAGGTATTGGGAAAGCGCATCGACTTCACGCCCAATTCATGGATCAAAAAATCAATCAACTTTTTGGCCTTCTCGCTCTCGGCCTCGTACTCGATACCCGCATAAATGTCTTCTGAGTTTTCGCGAAAGATCACCATGTTGGTTTTCTCTGGCTCCCGCAAAGGCGAAGGCACACCGGTGAAATAGTGAACAGGACGCAAACAGACAAACAAGTCCAACTCCTGCCTCAAGGCCACATTCAGAGAACGGATGTGGCCTGCAGTGGGTGCACTCAAGGGGCCTTTGATGGAGATCACGTATTCGCGCATGATCTCCAAGGTCTCTTGGGGTAACAAAACATCAGCGCCATAGAGCTCGGCGGCCTTGTCACCTGCAAAAATTTCCATCCAATGAATGGTTTTGCTGCCAGCATAGGCCTTTTGAACCGCGGCATTCACCACTTTGATCATCACGGGAGTGATGTCCAAGCCCGTACCATCGCCTTGAATGAACGCAACGATGGGCTGATCGGGCACGTTCAATGAAAAGTCGGCATTGACGGTGATTTTTTCCCCCTGGCTAGGGATCTGAACGTGTTGGTACATGCAAGGACTCCAAAGGTGATCTGCAAAGCATAAAGGCTGCGGTGGAATGCCGCATGCTGACCCAGCTTTCTTTTGATTCTAACAAGCCAAGGACCCTAGGGCTTGGCTTGAACAAGGCGATTCGGGCAGCTGCAAAGCGCCTTGAGCGATGAACATCGCTCGTCCCAAAGACCAAGCGCCCAGCCTTTGAATCTTTTTTTGTCGCCCATTCAAGCACAAGGTATGATCCATGGTGCTTGGGGTGTGCAGCCTCAAACCCCGACTTCAAAGACTTCAATTGCCCTTCATTTTGCATGTCAAACCCCTTCTATCAATCTCATACACCTAAAACCCTGGCGTCTTGGATGCACTGCCTGAGTGTTGCTTGGATCAGCCTTTGTCTATCGACCTCCCTTGGGGCTCAAAACAGCCCCCAATTGGATTTACAACGGGTCAAGATTCAAGCAGGGTTTTTTCAAATTGACGCCCAAGTGGCCTCCAGCCTTGAGCAAAGGTCGGTGGGTTTGATGTTCAGAAAAGAGATGCCACAACATGAAGGCATGATCTTTGTGTTTGAGCAAGCAGCACAGCAGTGTTTTTGGATGAAAAACACCCTCTTGCCCTTGAGTGCCGCTTTCATTGCCGATGATGGCAGCATTGTCAACATTGTGGACATGAAGCCCCAAAGCCTTGACAGCCACTGCTCAGCCAAGCCCGTGCGCTTTGTGCTCGAGATGCATCAAGGCTGGTTCAGCAAGAAAAGCATTCAAGCGGGCTTTAAGCTTGGTAGCGTGCTGTTCAAATCCCCATAAAAAAAACCACGCCTGCGAGAAGTCTCTTGACAAGCGTGGCTTTGAAGCAAGATCCCTTGTCGATCCGGGATCCTGACACACAGGGGTTTAGGCGAAATTGGCTTGCACAAAATCCCAATTGACCAAATGATCCAAATACGTCTCGACGAATTTGGGACGCATGTTGCGGTAATCGATGTAGTAAGCGTGCTCCCAAACGTCAACCGTCAACAAAGCTTTGTCTGCCGTGGTCAAAGGCGTGCCTGCGGCACCCATGTTGACGATATCGAGCGAGCCATCTGGCTTTTTGACCAACCACGTCCAACCTGAACCAAAGTTGCCCACTGCAGACTTCACAAACGCTTCCTTGAAGGCCGCCAAGGTGCCCCATTTGGCATTGATTGCGCTCAGCAAAGCGCCTGTGGGCTCACCGCCGCCGCTGGGCTTCATGCAACTCCAAAAGAAGGTGTGGTTCCAAATTTGAGCTGCGTTGTTGTAAACGCCGCCGCTTGATTTTTTGATGATCTCTTCAAGCGGCATGCTTTCAAATTCAGTGCCCTTTTGAAGATTGTTCAAATTCACCACGTAAGCATTGTGGTGCTTACCATGATGAAACTCCAAAGTTTCTTTGGAGTAATGGGGGGCCAAAGCATCCATGGCGTAAGGCAATGCGGGCAGATGGTGTTCCATAAGTTCTTTCGTTGCGGTTTGAAATTGAGGGGGGAGAAAAAAAACGTGAGTTTATACGAAAAACTGCCTTATCAAAACAAAGCCCCTACTTCGCCAGCACCTTGACTTGCAATGCGCCATCGCTCAACTGCGCGCTCAGTTCTTGACCAAGGCTCACCGAGGAGCGGTTGGTGACCGGAACGCCAGCTTCATCGCTCAGCCAGGCAAAACCCCTTTGCAGCACCAAGGAGGGATCCAACAATTGCAATCGCAACTGCGCCCTGCCTAAAGCATCGTCTTGCCTTTTCAGCTGGGCGTCTTTCGCCCCACGGTGGCGAAGCTCAAGCTGGCCAAGGGTGACTTGCGCGCGCTCTTGAGCGAGCTTTAAACTGGGCACCAAGCGTTGTGACAACATGGACAGCTGAGCTTGTGCACGGTCTGTGACACGGCGCAAACTGGGGTTCAGCTTTTGCTCCAACAGCTCAAGTTTGGAGCGCTCTTTGGACATGTACAAGGAGGGGCGACCTAACCTCATTTGAAGGGTGTCCAAGCGCTGAGCGTCCCGATCAAATCGGGCATTCATGATCCTGGCCATCATGAGCTCGTAGGAGCTCATCTCTGCTTGCAACTGCTCTAGAGGACTGGCGCACAACTCGGCGGCAGCGGTGGGCGTTGCAGCCCTTAGATCGGCACAAAAGTCAACAATGGTGAAGTCCGTTTCATGCCCAACACCACTGATCAAGGGGTAGGGACTTTGGGCGACCACACGGGCAAGTCGCTCGTCGTTGAAGCACCAAAGATCCTCCATGGAGCCCCCACCGCGAACCAACAAAATGACCTCGATGTCGTCTCTCTCGAACAAACTTCTGAGCGCTTGGGCGATGCTTCTTGGCGCATCGGTGCCTTGCACCAAGGCGGGTGCGATGACCACGGGAATGTGGGGCACCCGACGCCTAAGAGCCGTCAACACATCCTGAAAGGCCGCGGCTCCAAGTGAGGTGACCACACCAATGCCTTTGGGTCGAGATACAAGGGCTCTCTTTTTATCGAGATCGAAAAGCCCCTCGGCCATGAGCTTGGCTTTGATTTTTAAAAACTCTTCAAACAAATTGCCTTGACCCGACAACTCAACGGCCTCAACAATCAGCTGCAGATCCCCCCTGCCGGCGTAAACCCCTAAATTACCTTTGGCCGTGATCAAGTCCCCGTCCTTCAAAGGCCTCGACAGCAAGGACGCCGCCCGTTTGAACATTGCGCAGCGCAATTGACCGGTTTCATCTTTGAGATTGAAGTAACAATGCCCGCTGCTGGCCCGTGTAAAGCTAGAAACCTCGCCCTGAACCTGAATGGGATTGAACTTGGCCTGAAGAACGTCCGCTATGAGCACACACAACTCACCCACTGGCCAAATTCTTGGCGTGCTGCTGGACTGTTCAAACTGAAATCGAGTGTTCATGCGCTTTTGAGACCGTATCTTGTTAACTTCACCGGCACTTCAAGCAAGGCAACCAAGGTTTTGGAAAAAACCCTCAAAAAACCAGCATTTTCATTATAAGTCATTGATTAATAAAAGATTTCTCGTGCTCAAAATATGACCGTTTTGTGTAAAGCCCCATTTTTCCTGATCATTTTCGAAATAAAACAAAGTTATCCACAAAGTTGTCCACGGTATTTGTGAAGATCCTAGCCTGGTGGATAATACCAAGAGTTCATGGCCCAAAGGGGCGCGTTTTCAATTCACCGTCACTCATTTTTGGAGATCACGCTTTGTTGTCCATCATTCAAGCGGCCGGTTGGCCCATTTGGCCTTTGCTGTTGTGCTCTGTTTTGGCCTTGGCCATCATCATTGAGCGAGCGGTGAATCTGCAAGCCAAAAAGATTGCGCCCCCCGATCTTTTAGATGACGTGTTGGAGCAACTTCAAAGCCGCCCCTTGAGCATCAATGAGATTGAGAATTTGAAGACCCAGTCGTTTTTAGGTCAGTTGATTGTTGAAGGGATGGCTCTACAAAAACACCCCCAGGATTTGAATTTTGAGCGCAGCCTTGGTTTCCAACTTGAGAGCAAGGGCAAGGAGATTGCCGCTCAACTGGAAAAGCATCTCTCCAGTTTAGCGACCCTGGCTTCTGCGTCTCCCTTGCTTGGCTTACTTGGCACGGTCATTGGCATGATCGAAATTTTCGCCTCCCAATCCACCTCATCGACTCAACCCGCGGACTTGGGGCTTGGGATTTCCATGGCGCTTTACAACACCGCCATGGGCTTGGTGATTGCCATTCCCTCATTGATCGCTTGGAGGGCTTTTCGCTCCAAGGTCGACGGCTTCGTCGTGCAATTGGAAGTGGCCAGCGAGCGCTTGTTGCTCGCCCGTCTTCAAATCGAAGCCTCTTACTGAAGCTCAGCGTGACTTCGTGTTTTAACATCACCACTTAGGCTTGCATGAGAGCTCGCACACACCGATCATGAAATTCCAAACCCACAAAACACCCGAGCCAGAGATCAACCTGATTCCCTTCATCGATGTGCTGTTGGTGATTTTGATTTTTCTCATGCTCACCACCAGCTTTAGCAAAAGCGCACAACTCAACATCAGCCTGCCCAAGGCACAAGCGCAAAGTGCGCCGAGCAAGGCTCAGCAAATTTCGATTCAAATCACGGCCGCAGGTCGCTTCTTTGTTCAAGGCAGCGACCGCATTGATACCAGGGCATCCAACAACCCTGCGGGCACAGACCCGAGCTCCCCAGGGCTTGACGCCCAAGAGCTTGAGGTGGCCCTTTTGAGCCTGGCCACCGGTATCGAGCAGCCCTTGTTGGTCATCTATGCCGATGCTCAAACACCCCACCAGTATGTCATCCAAGCCTTGGCAGCGGCACAAAAAAACCAACTCAACAACATCGCATTTGCCACCGACGCACCAGCCCAAATAGGCTGGGTCAAGCGTTAAGACCTAGCACACCTTGTTGCTCACTCCACACAAGTTACAAGTCCTGCTGTGAACAAGCTGACCCAGTTTTTGGCCCAAACACTAGAGCGGTCTTGGCTCAAAGGCTCTCGACTGGCCTGGGTCTTTGCCCCAGTGTTGTGGCCGCTGTCAAAGCTGATTTGGTTCACCTTGAGATGGTATGCCGTTTGGCAGCCTTCAAATGGCCAAGATGCCTTACCTGTCGCCTTGCTGGTGGTGGGCAATGTCTATGTCGGTGGTGTCGGTAAAACGCCCTTGGTCATCGCACTGGTGGAGCACTTCAAAACCCAAGGCATCCGTGTTGGCGTCATCTCCAGAGGATATGCCGCTCGGGGCACCAACCTCACGCGGGCACCCAAAGTGCTGAGCGCTCAAGACCAGGCCACAGCGGTGGGCGACGAGCCCATGTTGATTTTTAAGCGCACGGGGGTTCCCGTTTGCGTTGGCGTGAACCGTCACCTTGCGGCCAAGCATTTGCTGCACTTGCACCCGCAGGTGCAAGTGATCATCAGCGATGACGGCTTGCAAAACAACAATTTGTCGCCCGAGATGACGGTGTGTGTCTTTGACAACCGAGGACTGGGCAATGGTTGGACCTTGCCGGCAGGCCCCTTGAGAGAAGTTTGGCCCAGAACCAAAGGCTTGCATCCCAGCCAATCGGCGCCTTATCAGTGGGTGGTGAACACGGGAGACCATCCTCAAATCAGCGGCTTTGCTGCCCAGCGCAGTTTGGCCAAAAAGGCCTTCAATGCCCAGGGAGTTGGCATCGAGCTCGTGCAACTTCAAGCCCACCCCAAAGCAGAACTCATGGCCGTGGCCGGTGTTGGGCAGCCCCATTTGTTTTTTGACATGCTCAAGAACTTGGGACTTGACATCGATCGGTGTCTCACCCTACCAGACCACGCAGGTGAAGAGGATTACGTGGATCTCCTCAAGAGCTTGAAACTCGAGAGCAGACCCAACACGCACATCCTTTGCACTGAAAAAGATGCCGTCAAATTGTGGTCAATCTACCCTCAGGCCTTGGCGGTTGCCTTGGAGATGCAATTGCCAAGTGCATTTTTAAAAGAAATTGATCAAGCACTCGCTGAAGTGATGCACAACAAACGGGCGTTTTCAAAACCGTCGAATGCGGATATGATCTAGGCATGAACGATGAAGGCATGAATGCTCAAACCATGGATAGCAAACTGATTGGACTTCTTGTTTGTCCCGTGACCAAGGGGCCCCTTGAGTTGTCGGCAAACAAAGAGGAGTTGATCTCCAAGTCGGCCAAATTGGCTTACCCGATCAAAGATGGCATCCCCATCATGCTCGAGCTGCAAGCGCGCGTCTTGAGCCAAGAAGAGTGCGAACGTTGAGCCCTTTGCCGTCCGCGGCTGAGGCTGCTTTGGACTTCACCGTCATCATCCCAGCCAGGCTCTCTTCAAGCCGATTACCGGAAAAACCTTTGGCAGACATTGCGGGTTTACCCATGATTGTGCGTGTGGCGCAAAGGGCCCGACTGAGCTTGGCCACCCGTGTGGTGGTGGCCACCGATGATGAACGGATTTTTAAGGTTTGCCAATTGCACGATCTTGAGGTTTTGATGACCGACCATCACCACCCCTCAGGCAGTGATCGATTGGCTCAATGCTGTGAACTGCTTGGGCTGGCTGATGATCACATTGTGGTCAATGTGCAAGGAGACGAGCCCTTGATTGAACCTGTTTTGATCGATGAGGTGGCCCGCCTTTTGGTGAGCCACCCCCATTGCCCCATGGGTACAGTGGCCCATCCCTTAGAACACATGGAAGACTTTTTGAACCCCAATGTGGTCAAAGTCGTTTTGAACAAGGACCATCTGGCCCATTACTTTTCACGCTCGGCCATCCCCTTTAGCCGTGATACGCCTTCTTGGGCAAAGACGGAGAATCCAAAAGCTTTTTTACACAGCATCAATGCCTTGCGACACATTGGTATTTATGCCTACAAAGCTGGATTTTTAAAAGGTTTTCCGAACTTAGAGGCAAGCCCTTTGGAGCACATTGAGGCTTTGGAGCAACTCAGGGTCCTGTGGCATGGTTTTGATATTGCAGTACATGTCACCCATATGACTTGCCACGCAGGGGTGGATACGCCGGAAGATTTAGACCGAATTCGTCGGTTTTTCCCTACAAATCCACTAAAATAGAACAATCCAGTGATTTGCGCGAGCCAAGAGTTGTTTAAAAAGACCGCCTCGCTGAATTGCTGGCTGAGACCTTTGAACGGCGCATTGAACGCGTCGGACGTTCTCCAAAAATAAATGAAAGACATGAATGAGACTCATACTTCTTGGACCACCTGGAGCAGGTAAAGGCACGCAAGCGACTTTTATTTGCGAGAAATTTGGGATCCCACAAATCTCTACCGGAGACATGCTCAGGGCCGCGGTCAAAGCGGCAACGCCCCTTGGCCTTCAAGCCAAAGCGGTCATGGACAGCGGCGCCTTGGTGAGTGATGAGATCATCATCGGTTTGGTCAAAGAAAGAATCAAGCAAGCCGATTGCGCCAAAGGGTTTTTGTTTGATGGCTTTCCAAGGACATTGCCCCAAGCCGATGCCATGAAAGAGGCGCAAGTTCACTTGGACTATGTGCTCGAGATCGATGTGCCTTTTGATGCCATCATTGAGCGCATGAGTGGACGGCGTGTGCACGTGGCCAGTGGTCGCACCTATCATTTGAGTTTCAATCCCCCTCAAAAGGCAGATTGCGATGACGTAACAGGTGAGCCCTTGATTCAAAGGGTCGATGACAGGCAAGAGACCGTCAAAAATCGTCTTGACGTCTACTCTGCACAAACCAAACCGCTCATTGAGTACTACTCCAATTGGGCCAAGAGCCAAGACCAACACGCCCCTAAATACAGGGCCATCAGTGGACTGGGCTCAGTTGAAGAGATCAAACAACGCGCTTTCACGGCCCTGAACTCTTAAGGCTCGGGCCAAACCTCTCGCCTGTCCCTACACATCGAAACATGGAAGCGCTTAGGACAACCCTCAGCCACTCTCCTTGGTCATCAAGTGGTCATTTGGCTTGAATAAGATTTGATTTCACATCTAATTCAAGGAAATGCCCATGACCCGGCCCTATGCGAACTTATCGAAACGCGTTTTCATCAAAAAGAGCCTGGGCGGGATCTTTTTAGCAAGCACATCGCTTGATTCCCTCTATTCACAAACCGCTGCCAACAACTGCTTTGGCATGGGTGTGGCTAGTGGTGAACCCAACCCTCGGGGCGTCACGATTTGGACACGCTTGAATTTGACCCAAGAGCTGCGGGAAAATGCCAAGGAAATCAAGGTGCGATGGGAGCTCTCTAGCGATGAGGGGTTCAAGAAAGTCGTTCAACAAGGAGACACCTCCGCTCACCCCGACTGGGGCTACAGCGTTCACTTGGACCTTGCTGGACTTGAGCCGTCAAGCCACTACTGGTACCGTTTTCATGCACTCGGCCAATCAAGTCCAACTGGAAAGACCAGAACCACACCCGACACCCATTCCCAAGAACCCCTTCACTTCGTCATCGCCAGTTGCCAACGCTTTGACCAAGGGCACTTCGCAGCTTGGAGCCATATCGCAGCGGAGAAACCCGATCTGGTTCTTTTCCTGGGAGACTACATCTACGAATACGCGCCCATTGAGGGGCGAATCAGATTGCACGAGGGCCCGAGGGTCAGGACTTTGGAGCAGTACCGCGCCAGGTATGCGCTTTACAAAAGCGACCTGTCACTCCAAGCCGCTCATGCCGCAGCGCCTTGGATGAGCATCTGGGATGACCACGAGGTGGATGACGATTACGCCGCTTTGCAAGGGGCTGATTTGCAGCCCGATTTCCAACAACAAAGAAACGCCGCTTACCAAGCCCATTGGGAAAACATGCCCCTGCCTATGTCCATGAGACCTCAAATGAGGAACGGGAACATGGAGATCAAAATTCATCGACGAAGCACATGGGGTAATTTAGCCAGCTTGCACTTCTTGGACGATCGACAATACCGAGGCGAACAGGCCTGCCCACGAACGGGCAAAGGAGGCAGCAATGTGGTGAAAAAAGCCGATTGTCCGGCGCTGGACGACCCCTCCAGAAGTCTACTGGGTCGCGCTCAAGAGGAGTGGCTCTTTACTGGTTGGGATGCCCAAAGACCTTGGAATTTATTGGCCCAACAAACCCTGATGGCACCACTCTCTTGGAGCAATCCTCTTGACAAGGAGGGTGGCACGTTTTGGACCGATGGATGGGATGGATATTCCGCAACCCGCACACGCCTCTTGAACTCCATTCAACACCAAGGGATCAAAGGCCTTGTGACTCTTGGGGGAGATGTGCATGCGCATTTTGTCTGCGATCTTTCGCTTAAGAGCTCGAACAACAACCCAGAAGTACTGGCCACAGAATTTTGTGGTTCGTCCATTTCAAGCTTTGGCCTTGACAACGCCAATGTTCAAAAAGCCAAATCTTTCAATCCCCATATTAAATACGCAAGAAGCGATCAAAGGGGTTACATCAGCTTTCAATTGAGCCACAAAATCCTCATCGCCAAAATAATGGCCTTGAAAGATGTGAACGATCCCCATAGCGCTATCGATGTGGCCAGCACCTATGCTGTACAAGCCCAAAGGCCGGGTGCGAATCAGACTTGAACAAAACCCGTGAAGGATTCAATGAACAACTGGGCAATGAACACCGGTCCATGCTCAACGTGCATTTTCCCCACCTCCAAAAAGCGAAGCATTAAAAGTTAAAATACCCTTTAGACCTTGAAGAGCCTTTGATCATTTCTTCAACGTGGTTGGACCAAGGGCATGACAAGGGATTTGAGCGAATTCATGAACTTCAAGACACTCCTTTTGATCGCAGCTGGCTTTGTGGTCTGCGTGTTGACCCATGCCAGTGAGCTGTCCGACAAGCTTAAATCCTCTGACCATGTCTTGATCATGCGCCATACCTTGGCTCCTGGCATTGGCGACCCTGCGAATTACACCTTGAACGATTGCAAGACCCAGCGCAACCTGAGCCCTGAGGGGCAAAACCAAGCTGTTTTTATTGGACGATGGCTAAAAAAGCAAGGCATAGAGGCTGCCGAGGTGCACTCAAGTGCATGGTGCAGATGCAAAGAGACTGCTGAGCTGATCAACTTTGGCGGCTATCGCGTAGAGAACGCATTGGCTTCATTTTTTGATGACATGACCCAAGCCAGCAAAAGCAATGCCCAACTTCAACGCTTTATCTCGGAAAAGATCAAAACCAAGGGAGACAAGGCTTTGATCATGGTGACACACCATGTCAATATTCTTGAGTACATGGGGGAGAACATTGCATCGGGAGACATGGTTCTGGCAAAAGTCAGTCCCAAGGGTGAACTGATCTCTTACAAATTGATACCACGCCCTCAGTAGACTCAGACAGGGTCATGGGATGACAAATCTCTACCCAAAATTATTTACAAGCTCAAGATCTTTCAACACCCTTTTTGACCTACGACGCCATTCAGTCTAGCTTGACAGGCGTGAGGGGCTCACTGATGAAGCGAGTACGGGGCCGATCATTTTGATTCCCTTGTTTGAACTGCTTAGAATGTTCAAAAAAAACAATACACCATCAACTTATTTGCCGTATGGGTATGACAAGTGGGCTTGAAATATTGATAAAAATCCCTATCATTAGAAAAACCCTTCTTGCAAGACCGTTGGACTTTAGTGATGAAGATTTTTAAAACTCACGCTCTTCTTTGAAAGGGATTTCTTATGAGCCGTATTTTCTTTGTTGTTTGAGTCAATCAATACATGGACCTCATCACATCCCCAGAAGCATGGATAGCTTTTTCAACACTCACAGCACTCGAGCTGGTGCTCGGTATTGACAATATCATTTTCATTTCTATTCTTGTCGACAAGCTCCCACAAGAGAAACGTGAGGCAGCCAGACGCATGGGCTTGTTCATGGCTGTTTTTACGCGCATTGGCTTGCTTCTTGTTTTATCTTGGATCGTTGGGCTGGTGGAGCCCATTCTCACGTTACTTGGCCATGAGGTCTCTGGCAGAGATGCGATCTTGCTTTTAGGTGGCTTGTTCCTCATTTGGAAAAGCACAACCGAGATCCACGAAACGCTTGAGGGAAGAGAAAACGGAAACACCACAAACTCCAAAAGCACCTTTTTATCGGTGGTCTTTCAAATTGCAGTGATTGATATCGTCTTTTCCTTAGATTCCATCATCACCGCAATGGGCATGGTGGACCAAGTTGAAATCATGATCGCAGCAGTGCTGAGTTCTGTGGGTCTCATGATGTTATTTGCGCGCGCCATCGGCGAATTTGTGTCTGACCATCCTACGATCAAAATGCTCGCACTGTCCTTCTTAGTGGTGGTAGGAGTTGTCCTCATTGCTGAGGGCTTTGAACATCAAATCCCCAAAGGCTATGTTTATTTTGCAATGGCATTCTCGCTGTGCGTTGAGATGCTCAATATTCGGTTGAGAAAGAAGTCTAAGGTGTCAATCTTTCAAGACACGCCAAGGAACTGATCACGTTCCGTCTTTTGAAGCTTCTGGGAGATACAAATTTTCACAACTTGCATCCCCCAATGCTTGATCAAAAAGATCAGAATTTCGCACTGATTCTGGCGTAATAAAACCCACCGCTTGTAGCGTAAGGTGAATTGCGGGAGTAAATCAAACCTCTGAAAGTCTGCCATTGCGCTTTGTCAGGGTACGTGTTGAGCAAATTGTCTGCACCCACGGTCAGTTTGGTGTTTTTATCCAAAGAGTAACTAAAGGCCACGTCCAAGAAGGTGATGGCACTGAAGACTTGAGGTGAGTAAGTGGGATACGTCGCACCAGGTGTTGCCGTGTTGGGGAAAGCGTCGCTCCAATCAGACCATGAACCGTAGTAGCGTGCGCGGCCCATCAACTCCCAATCGTTTTGCAAATACGTCGTGCTGACAGTCGCTCTATTTTTTGGCAAACTGTCTTCAAACATTTGCTTGGAATAAGGGTTGGATGCACGGTTACCACCTGTTAATTTGGTGTTGATCATGCTCAAAGCCAAACTGGAATTGAGTTTACCGCTTGCAAACTTGGAGCTGTCTTGCAAGACCAGCTCAAACCCTTGAGTCGTGGTGTTGAAGTCGTTTTGTAAGAAACTGGCTTGGCTGATGTTTTGCAAGTTGGGTATGTTCAGGGCAGAAAGAGCCGCATTTTCAGCACTGGTCAAAGCGTAAGTCGTGCTTGAATTCAATCTGTTTTTCACATCAATCTTAAAGAAATCCAAGCTGCCAGAATAACCATGGTTGAAGTCCCAAACGGTGCCCAATGAAAAATTATTGGACTCTTCAGGCTTGAGCGCAGAAATTGCCACACCCGAGCGTTTGTTCAAAATTTGAGCGACGGGTCCGACTGGGCTGAAACGTCCACTTGTTGCAATGGCAGACGTGGCGCTTGGCAGGAATTGAGACAAGCCCTCGCTGTAGAGTTGGGCCGTGGTGGGCGCTCTGAAACCAGTTGAAATCGTTCCACGAATTGCAAAAGGCTTCATATCGTATCGGCTAGATAGCTTATGGGTCAAAGAGTTCCCAAAGGTGTCGTACTGCTCATAGCGAAGAGCACCATCAAAGCTCAACCTTTCAGACACGGGCAAATACAAATCGGTGTAAACCGATTTTGAGGTCTGTTGATTCGTGCCGGCTTGAATGTTGGAGTAACCTGGGAAACCGCTTGAGCAGCAAGACAACGAGGGTGCACCGGGGCCAAAGGCATAAGAAGCCGCGTCACCTGCGGCGATGGTGAACTTTTCGTTTCTGACCTCTGCACCTGCGGCCAACACAGCGGGCTCAGAAAAGGAGGTGATGTTCAAGGGCTTGGAGACGTCGAAATTCAAATACTGCTCAACCTGGGTGACTCCACCATCGTCAAAAGAGGTTGGACTTTTAGGTCCAAGAGAGGCGTTGATGGAGTTGGTCATGGAGTAGGCGATGTTATTTTTACCCATACCGTAACTGAAGTCCCACTTCAAATCACCTTCAGTCGCATTGTTCTTGATCCCTGTGTAAAAGGACATGTCAGAGTCGGTGCTCTTGAAGTGAGGGGTAAATCCTGTGGGGTAAACTTGCTTCAAGTTCCAACCAGGAAAGGCATTGTTGTTGGCAAAAAGGCTCGCATAACTCCCCACGGGTCCTCGGTAGTTGAAGTCTCCAACACCCGAGCCATGACCAAAAGTACCAAAACTGTAGATGGTTTGTTCTTGCAACTTGATCGCGGAGTTGAAAGCCAGTCTGAGTGCATCACGAGAAGGATTGCCCCAATTGACGTCCGGGTTGGGGAAAGACAATGTGGGAAAAGCCGCTTGAGATGCCGCAGCATTGGAAGATTGATTGGAGCGAGATGTCAATGCATCGCTGGTGTACTCCGTGGTCAATGAGAGAAACGTGGACTTGTCGCCAAATCCGCCATGCAGGCCCACACGGGAACCCAGTCCATCTCCAGCAAAGTACTTGCCCGTTTGGGCAAAACCTCTCCAATCCAAACTGTCATCCAAGTTCAAATTGATCACGCCAGCAATAGCATCAGAGCCGTATTGTGCTGAAGCACCATCTCTTAAGACTTCGATGGACTTCAGTGAGCTCGTGGCGATTTGGTCCAAATCAGGCGCTTGAAATGCGCTGCCATAGCTTGGGTTCATCATCATCGCTGAACGGTGCATGCGCTTGCCATTGATCAAGACCAAGGTTTGATCGGGCGACAAATTACGCAGTCTTGCAGGACGAACGAAGATGGTTGCATCCAGCGCGGGAAGGGTTTGTACGTTGAAAGAAGGAACCAAATTCGCTAACGCATCGGTCAATGAGGAAGCCGCTGTTTGCTCAATGGCCGTTCTGTTGAGGATGTCCACGGGCACCATGGAGTCCAAAACTGTTCTAGGCATGGCTCTAGATCCAATGATGGTGATTTGCTCCAAAGAGGCCTCAGCGCTTTTGTCCTGAGCTTGAGCAGCTGTCATCAAGCTAGAAATGAAAAGGGTTACAGACAAGGCACTCGCGTTGAGTAAAAATTTAGGTTGCATTCATGATCTCCATTTGAATGCCATGTTAAAAACAAAATGTTTAAGCGTTGTGACAAGACATCCGAGGGATAAAAATGGCAAGGACGAAGCGTCTATTTAATCAAACTGTCACAAGCCTCAACTTCTCTTGCCTGAGCACTGGTTCAAGAGGATGCGATATTTTTGAGCGCCCAAGCCAAACGATCCAGATCGTTCTCGTTGTTGTAAAGCGCAGGAGAAATTCGAACACAGTGACCTTTGGCCACACCTCCTCTGCGAACAGCAAAGAGGCCATACTTGTTCAGCAACTCGGCCACCAAAGCGTTGTTGTCTGCGGCAGTGTTTTTACCCTTGATGCGAAACGATGTGATGCCCGCAGTCATGTTCGGGTCGTTGGGGGTCAAGATCTCAAGGGACGGCAGGGTCTGAACTTGACTCACCCAATGGTTGCGCAAATACCTTAAACGACTCTCCTTGGCATGGGCACCGATCTTTTGGTGAACGGAAAGTGCCAATGGAACGGTCAACAGTGTCGCAAAATTACTGGTGCCCGAGTGGACTCTGGAGCGGATGTCCGAAATGGGCCAATCTTCGTCTGCCATGGCAGTGTCAATGTCTGAAAGTCGATCTTGTTTGATGTACAAAAAACCCACGCCCAAGGGTGCACCCATCCATTTGTGTAAATTGAAACCCGCAAAATCGACACCTAAATCCTGGATCTTGAAGTCGAGTTGGCCCCACGAATGCGCGGCATCCAACACCACCGTCACACCCGCTCTTCTCGCCCTTTCTGCAATCTCTTTGACCGGCATCACCAAGCCCGTCCTGTGACTGACATGGGTCAACAACAATAACTTTGTTTTGGGGTTTTCTTGAAGGACACGCTCATAAGCTGAGAGAACGTTTTGTTGGCTGGCTGGCTCAGGGATGTTGAATTTAACGACCTGCACGCCTCTTCTTTTGGCCAGCCAATTCATGCTGTACTGCATCGAGTCGTAATCCAAGTCAGAGTAAATGACACAGTCCCCTGGCTTGAGTGCATTAAAGCCACCAATCAACATTTGCATGGCCTCCGTTGCCCCTCTGGTGAATGCTATTTCTTGGGGCAAAGCGCCAAGGCTTTGTGCCACTGCCATTCGAGCGGCCTCGGCATCGGCGCCATATTGGGTTCTCGCATAAAGAGAACTCTCCTTGTTCAAACGCTCCACATGGGTCTGAAATTGACGGCGAACCTCCTCGGTCATGATGCCCCAATAGCCGTTTTCTAAATTGATCACTCCTGGCGCAGTGGCGTAAAGCTTTTTAACCGACAACCAATAAGCCGAGTCTGAAGCCATGAGGGCTTGGTCCAGAGGTGGAAGGGCTGAGGCCAAAAAGGGCTCTTGCTGAGAGGTCAGAGATTGGGCGGCGTTGACTTTTGGAGCAGCAGCAGCGACGGATCCCAGTCCTATCAAAAAATCTCTTCTCTTGAAAATCGGCAAGGGGCACTCCAGTTGTTGTGTTTTAAGCCCTCCTTTTTTAATTCATCCAAGTGACAGCGTTGTGACTCCTGCCTGCCGCAAATGGCATCGTGGCCATGCTTAGGAAGTCTTGATCAAATGCAGCATCAACGCAATCCTTGCCTTGCTAGGCTCCAAGGTGGTGAATGAAAAATGCGCATGCGATAAGCATGAGCTCTTGGGTGCTTGCCCCTGCCCCCAAGGAACCTGCGAGGACAAGATCACCCAAACGCCCAAGTCCAACAAGCGCTTGAGTTGATCCTCTAGCACCTTTGGCCAGGTTCCGTTGCCCAAACCAGATACCACCAAACCACTTAAAGAATCAAATTTATCTATATGATTTTGCTTGATTTTTAAATCAATCAAATGATCTAGAAAAAGATTGTTCCCCATGTCTGCATGACAGGTCAGCAGCTCAACTCGAGGCCATGTTTGCGGGTCCACGGCAGGGTCAAAGCGCCAAGAGGTCCAGACCATGGGTTCGGACATGGGTTCAAAGTACATTGGAGTTGATCGATGGCTGACCCTTCGGTGGGGGGCAATGCTGTCTTTGAGCCCATCGGACTCAAAAGAATGAAAGGCATTCAAAGATTGAGCACTGACTTTTTTGACCCTCATGGGGTCGTGAACCAGGTCATCAAAGACCACCCAAACCCCGCCCAAGCCAGCTTGATCAAGTCTTGCCGCAAAGTCAACCGCATCTCTTAAGTTCTGAGGACCATCTGGACTTAGGTCGTTGTGCGCTCTCATGGCCCCCGTGATCACAACAGGCTTGTGCGCCTGACCAAAGAGTCTGCTTAAAAAGTAAGCGGTTTCTGACAACGTATCTGTGCCATGGGTGATGACGATGGCTGCGATCTTTGGGTCATTGAGATGCTCCAAGCATCTTGAACTCAAGGCATGCCAAACGGATCGATCCATGTCTTTGCTGTCAATTTGGGCAAGCTGCTCGGTCAAAAGACCCCAATTGAGCGGACGCAAGATGCCCTCCAAGCTCGATTGCGCGGCGATGACGCCCACACCGACTTGCGCTGCTACGTACCCGACCTCCCGACTAGGATCCGAAATCAAGCCAGCAATGGTGCCACCTGTTCCCAAAACAACAACATTTTTATAAAAAGATGCAGACATGGCTTGATTTTTTAAATAAACTGATTAAAAATACAGTTACTGTACAAAAAAACAGATTGCTGAGCGTTTTTTATCATACATCTTCTTGGAGGTATCCATGGACCACACGTACAAACTGACGGATCGTCAGCAAGAGATTTTAGATCTGATTAAGAACAAAATCGCCACCACGGGCTCCCCCCCCACCCGAGCAGAAATTGCCGATCAACTCGGCTTTAAATCCGCCAATGCCGCTGAGGACCACCTGAAAGCCTTGGCCAAAAAGGGGGTGATTGAGCTTGTGAGTGGCACCTCCAGAGGCATACGCTTGAAGTCCTCCACGCTTCAAAACCTTCAAACATCCAGATTCGATCAACCTTTGCTGCCCCTTGAGAGCTTGGCCCAACTGTGTCTTCCCTTGATCGGACGAGTTGCAGCAGGCTCTCCCATTTTGGCCCAAGAGCACATTGATCAAACTTACTATGTCGAACAAAGCTTGTTCAACAAAAAACCCGACTATTTGCTCAAGGTGCGCGGCATGTCCATGCGAGATGTGGGCATCATGGATGGCGATTTATTGGCCGTCAAAGCGACCAAAGATGCCAAAAATGGTCAAATTGTGGTCGCTCGCATTGGCGAAGAGGTCACGGTCAAGAGGTTCAAAAAGGTGGATGGCTTTATTGAACTGCATCCAGAAAACCCAGATTTTCAGACCATCATTGTTGAACCCGGTGAGCCCTTCGAAATCGAAGGCCTCGCAGTCGGTTTGATTCGCAACACCATGTTAATGTAAGGAGCCCCCATGTCCATCGCCCTATTGAGCCTTTTTCGCTTGTTCACCAGCACGACGGTCGACACCAACATCACACGCGTCAAAGACCCAGAGTTTTTAAGACGTGAGCCCATCAACGCTAGCGAATTCATTGCACAAACGAGAGACCCTATCACACTGGGTCCTAAAACTGAAAACAAAAAACCTTTGCGCGTTTCAAGAATCTTGGATCCCCCAAGCGCCAAAAAATCCAGTGGCCGCATGTTCATCTCCGGCACCATGAAAGACGTGTGCGCTGAGCTTGACAGGCTGGTGATGTTGGAAAATAAAACATCTTTTTAAAGCTTCGTCACAAAAACCGTGCAAAATAGGACCCTCAAACCTGCTTGGTGAAGCTGGGGTCCTTGATCGAGGTCTTTTTATAATTTTTCCCCAAAAGGCCGGGTCACTTCATTGACTCATTGGACTCCATCTCGAACCAATCAAACAGCGTGAGTGCCCTGCCCAGGCCGCCAAGACCCAAGGACACGCTTTTTACATTCAAGATGGACGTGTCCAAAGGCCGAAAATGAAGATCGTTGTCATCGATGATTACCAAGATGTTGTTCGCAAACTCGATTGCGCCAAAAAACTAGAAAAGTACTCCACCAAGGTCTACACCAATTCTGTCAAAGGCTTGGGCCAATTGAGTGTTCGACTCAAAGATGCGGAAATCTTGGTGCTCATTCGCGAGCGCACACACATCACCAAGGCGCTCTTGGACAAACTTCCCAAGTTAAAGATGATCTCTCAAACCGGAAAGATCAGCTCCCACCTTGACTTGAAAGCCTGTACCAACCGGGGCATTGTGGTCTCAGAAGGCTACGGCTCTCCTATTGCACCCGCTGAGATGACCTGGGCACTGGTCTTGGCCGCCACCAGAAGATTGCCGCAATACATCAGCAACCTGAAACATGGCGTTTGGCAACAGTCTGGCCTCAAATCCATCAGCCACCCCACGAACTTTTGCATAGGCACCGTTTTGCACGGTAAAACCATGGGCATTTGGGGCTACGGCAAAATTGGCCAAATGGTCAGCCAATACGCAAAAGTATTTGGTATGAAGGTGATGGTCTGGGGCAGCGAGGCCTCTAGGAAAAAGGCCGTTGAAGACGGCTTCCTTGCAGCGAGCAGCAAAGCCTCTTTCTTTGAAAGCGTGGATGTTTTGAGCATTCACTTGCGCTTGAACGACGAGACCAAAGGCATTGTCACCGCCAGTGATTTGGCTCTCATGAAAAAAACATCCCTTTTTGTCAACACCTCAAGGGCAGAATTGGTTCAAACCGATGCCTTGGCCCAGGCGCTCTTAAGGGGACGCCCAGGACTGGGTGCCGTGGATGTCTACGAAAGTGAACCCATCCTTCAAGGCCAAACGCTTTTAAAACTCGAAAACTGCATTTGCACCCCTCACATTGGCTATGTCGAAGAACAAACCTATGAGTTGTACTTTGGCACAGCGTTTGACAATGTGCTGAACTTTATCAACGGTACGCCAAGCGCCGTGGCCAACCCTGAAGTCCTCAAACTCAAGTCTTGAGGCAGCACACCCCTTGAGGCCTTCACAGCTGTAGGCTCACAAAAATAGGGTTATCCACATTGAATTCCAGAACATAAGCCCATAAGCTTGGCAAAGCTTTCACGCAATGCTTTCATGCAATGCTTTGGTTTTGATCACTCTTTATTTTCGATAAAAAATGCTCTTGTCTTCTTTATCCACCCACAAGCGCTGGGTTCAACTGCTGTTGATCTTGTGCGCCTTTCAAAGTTACTACGCAACGGCGCAAAGCAATTACCCTAGCCGGCCCGTCAAAGTCATCATTCCATTTTTAAGTGGCGGTGCACTCGACCAAATGGCAAGAATCGTGGCTGACAATTTAAGCCTTCGCTTTAAGCAAGCATTTGTCGTGGAGGCGCGAGCTGGTGCGGGTGGTGTCATCGGCACAGACTATGTGGCCAAGTCCCTGCCAGACGGCTACACCCTCCTCTTTAGTGTGCAAGCACCCATCACCGCAGCGCCGTTTTTAAGCAAGCAACTGCCCTACGATCCTCAAACAGCACTCGTACCGATCTCTTTGGTCACGATTGCACCCAATGTGCTCATCGCCTACCCAGGGGTGGCCTTCAAAACAGTTCCCGAACTTATAACGCTTGCCAAATCAGCCCCCAACAAAGTGAGTTTTGCGTCCCAGGGACAAGGCACCACAGGCCACATCACCGGAGCCATGATTGACATGATGGCCGGCACCAAGTTGCTTCACATTCCTTACAAGGGCTTTCCTCCCATGCTCACCGATGTCGAAACCGGTCGTGTGGACATGATGTTTGCCGACTCGATCAATGCCATTCCTCGCATCAAATCAAAAGAGTTGATCGCCATTGCAGTCGCTGCAGAAAAACGACTCGAAGTTTTGCCCGATACGCCCACCTTTGCTGAGGCTGGGCTCACAGGCATCGTTTCTGGACCACAGTTCTCTTTGTTTGCACCAGCCAATACACCGGCAGAGATCGTCAATAAACTTAACCTTGAGATCAAATCCATCTTAAAGTCTCCCAACGTCGTATCAACACTCAAAGAGCTTGGCGTGGAGATCAAAGGAACCACGTCAGACGAGGCAAAGATCTTGTTGCAAGCCGAGTACTTGAGAACTAGGGATGCGGTCAAAGCTGCTGGTATTCAGGCTCAATAAGCGCCAACTGAATTAAAGCATCAGGCGATCAAAAGCCCATTCAAGACTTTGTATTTTTTGCCAAAAGACCTCAACACTAGGGGCTTTGTGCTGCGCTTCAAACTGCCGGCACCCTCCAAGCTTTTTCAAGCTCATATGGTCTTAGAATGCTTGTCTGATTGATGAACATAGTGAAGACATGAACACCACCTTTAAAACCGTTGGAATCGTTGGCACGGGCGCCATGGGAAGAGGTATTGCGCAACTCGCCGCTCAAGCGGGCGCACTTGTCTTGCTCTTTGATGTGAACGCTTTGGCTGCATCCGATGCCAAAAAAAGCATTGAGTCTCAGTGGCAGAAATTGTTGGCCAAAGAAAAAATCAACAGCTCTCAATTGAAGCAATATGTGGATGCCCTTCAACCGGTCTCTCAACTCCAGGAGCTCAAAGCCTGTGATCTGATCATTGAAGCCATTGTTGAGCAGTTGAGTGTCAAGCAAGAACTTTTTAATCAATTGGAATCCTTGGTCAGAGAAGATTGTGTTTTGACCAGCAACACCTCCTCTTTAAGCATCACCTCGATTGCCAAGGTGCTCCAACACCCTGAGCGCTGTGCTGGTTTTCACTTCTTCAATCCGGTGGTGCTCATGAAAGTCGTCGAGGTGGTTCGCGCTTTAAAGAGTGCGCCAGCTGTTCTAGAGAAACTCTTCGCGTTTGCCCAAACATTGGGCCACACCCCTATCATGGCCCAAGACACACCTGGATTTGTGGTGAACCACGCAGGACGGGCCTATGGCACCGAGGCCTTGCGAGTGATCTCTGAAGGGATAAGCGACTTTGCCACCCTAGATCGAATTTTAAGAGACCAAGTGGGCTTTAAATTGGGTCCCTTTGAACTTTTTGACTTGACCGCTTTGGACGTTTCGCACCCTGTCATGGAGTCCATCTACCACCAGTACTACCAAGAACCCCGGTACCGTCCGAACTACATCACCGCACAGAGATTGGCTGCTGGCGTGGTTGGCAAAAAAGTAGGCGAAGGCTTTTATCATTACAAAGACGGTGTTTGTGTTGTTCCCGAAGAAGAGGTCCACCCAGACACGAGCCTGATCGAACTCGACAGCCTCCCCCCAGTTTGGGTTTCAGCCAGAGCGGCCAGGCGCGCGCCTTTGTACCAATTGCTTAAAGACCTGGGCGTCAAGATTGAAACGTCCACCCAACCTAGCCCCCAAGCGCTTTGCTTGGTCGCGCCTTTGGGCTTTGATGTCACCACCGCCTGCGTGCTCGAGAGACTGGACCCTGCCAGAACCATCGGCATCGATATGCTCTTTGATGACCAAGAGACGCGCCGACGTGTGCTTGCGACCAACCCGGCTTTGCGACAAGACATCAAGCAAGCCGCTCAGGTGATCTTCACCTTGGATAAAAAACCCTTGAGCGTCATCCGCGACTCTGGCGGCTTTGTGACGCAACGCGTTGTGGCTTGCATCGTCAACATTGCCAGCGATATGTGTCAGCAACAAATTTGTACGCCCGCAGACTTGGACTTGGCTGTGCAATTGGGTTTGGGCTACCCCAAAGGCCCCTTGGCTTTGGGTAACCATTTGGGTGCGCAAAACATCCTTGAAGTCCTCTTTAATCTTCAAACCGTTTACGCAGACCCCAGGTACAGACCTAGCCCATGGCTCAGGCGGCGAGGTGCATTGGGTTTGAGCTTGTTGCACGAGGAGGCATGAAGTCATGAGCGGTGCACAACTTAAAAGCGAGACCGTGGGTCAAACCATGGTGCTCACGTTATCGAACCCATTGGCCAGAAACGCCATGACACCAGAAATCTACGCTGCTGGTGTTGAGGCCTTCAACCAAGCCGATGCCAACGACCGCATCCGAAGCATCTTGATCCAAGGAGAAGGCGAGCACTTTTGTGCTGGGGGCAACGTCAACCGCTTGCTCGAGCAGCGCGCCTTGCCTGCTCAGAGCCAAGAAGCCCATTTGGATGTTTTAGCGTCCTGGGTGGAGAGCATTCGCACTTGCTCCAAACCGGTGGTCGCCTGCGTCGAAGGTGCAGCAGCAGGAGCGGGGTTTTCTATTGCCTTGGCATGCGATTTTTTAGTGGCCGCGCACAACAGCTTCTTTGTCATGGCCTATGTCAACATTGCTTTGTCGCCCGACGGCGCAGGCAGTTGGTCCTTGGCAAGACAACTGCCCAGAGCGCTGTGCTCTGAAATCTTGATGTTGGGTGGGCGCATCGATGCACCAAGACTCCACCAATTGGGCATGATCAATGACTTGGCCCCCGCGGGACAAGCCTTTGCCAAAAGCCTGGACCTTTGTGAACGCATCAACCAAAAAGCGCCCAACGCCATGAGCAGCATCAAACAACTCTTGAACCAAGCTGGCGGGACAAGCTTGGGTGAGCACATGCTGCTGGAGAAAGCAGCCTTTGTTGACAACCTCTACCACCCCAACGCACAAAGGGGCCTGGATGCCTTCATTGAAAAAACACAGGCCCAATACCCCACGTCCTGAAACTGAGCTGCCGGACCCATCCATCGAACACCCCAATGAGTGACATAGACCAAAACTTCTCGGGTACCCAAGAACTGCCTCCAAGCCATCTGTTCGATCTTGAGCGACTGAGCACGTGGATGACTGAACACGTCGACGGCTTTCAGGGCCCCTTGAACGCTCGCATGTTCAAAGGGGGGCAATCCAACCCCACCTTTCTTCTTCAAACCCCAAGCCGGCACTATGTGATGCGCTCCAAGCCTGCACCAGTGGCTCAACTGCTTCCATCGGCACACGCCATCGAGCGCGAATTCAGGGTCATGAAAGCGCTTGAGAAAAGCCTGGTGCCTGTTGCTCAGATGCTGGCCTTGTGCACCGATGAGAGCATCACGGGTCGCGCCTTCTTCATCATGGAGATGGTGCAGGGTCAAGTGTTTTGGGATCAATCTTTGCCTGAACTCGATGCCAAGAAGCGACGCGGGGTGTACCAACAGATGAACCAAGTGATCTCCCATTTGCACTCAGTTGACTTGAACGCCACAGGCCTGAGTGATTTTGGCAAAGCAGGAAATTATTTCGAGCGGCAAATTGCACGATGGAGCCAACAGTATGTGGCCTCTGAGACCGTGCCCATCCCTGAGATGGAACAACTCATTGAATGGCTTCCAAACAACTTGCCACCCTCCTCCAAAGACGGCAAGGTCTGCTTGGTGCACGGAGACTATCGACTCGACAACTTGATCTTTGACGACAAGGGTGAGAGAATTTTGGCCGTTCTAGACTGGGAGTTGTCCACCTTGGGACACCCCTTGGCTGACTTCAGCTACCACTGCATGTCTTGGCATGTGACGCCTGAACGCTTCAGAGGCATCTTGGGGTATGACTTAAAGGCCCTTGGCATCCCCATGGAAGAAGAATACATCCGTTGGTATTGCGAAAACACGGGCCTTGCTGACCCAGTGCATTTGAAACAGGACTGGGCGTTTTTTCTGTCCTACAATATGTTTCGCATGGCAGCCATTTTGCAAGGCATCGCCAAACGAGCTCAAGTGGGGACGGCTTCAAGTTTGCAGGCACAAACGGCAGGAGAGCGAGCCAGGCCGATGGCGCAATTGGCTTGGAAATATGCGCAAATGTGTTGATGAAACCGTCCTGGTGTGAAGTCGCACTCGGCCTGGCCTCTTGATCAAGTCACTTCACCAAGCGCTCATGACCAGAAGACCCTATTTTTTTATTCTCAACCCTAACTTCTAAGAGGAACAACCCATGATCGACGTCTACTCATGGCCCACGCCAAACGGCCACAAGGTCCACATCATGCTAGAAGAATGTGGCATGAAACTTGGCCGAGACTGGCAAGCCATCCCCATCAACATTGGCTCGGGTGACCAGTTCACGCCTGAATTTTTAAAGATCAGTCCCAACAATAAAATCCCTGCCATGGTCGACCCCCATGGCCCGGATGGCAAACCCATTCACCTCTTTGAGTCTGGCGCTATCCTTGTTTACTTGGCCGCCAAGTTTGGCAAGTTCATGCCCAAATCGGATCGTGCCAAATTTGAGGTCTTGCAATGGTTGATGTTTCAAATGGGTGGTGTGGGCCCCATGCTCGGACAAGCGCATCACTTTAGAATTTACGCGCCAGAAAAAATTGATTACGCTGTCAACCGCTACACCCAAGAAGCCAAGCGCATTTACAACGTGATGAACAAGCGCTTGCAATCGAGTGCTTTTCTAGGGGGTGCCAAGTACTCCATTGCAGACATGGCCGTCTATCCATGGCTTAGAAGTTGGCAAAACCAAGGCATCGATTGGGCCGACTATCCAAGCCTTAAAGCTTGGTTTGATTTGATTGAGCGTCGACCCGCTGTGCAAAGGGGCGTGAGCGTCTTGGCCAGCCTTAGAAAACCCGTGCACGACGAGCAATCCAAGGAAATGCTTTTTGGAAAAACACAATACCAAAAACGTTGAACCCACCAGTGCTTGAAGCTTGAAGGCTCAAGCTTCAAGCCTACAAGCCCCTGCTAGCTCTCCTGCAGGGTGGTCCTCACTTGACCAAAAGTGAGCAACGACTGAAAGAGTTCTTAAGGACAGCAACGCTTTGCGCATCACAGTTGGCATCCATCACCACGATGTTGCCAGCACTGTTCTTTAAAAATTGAGCACTCACGCCATCGCTGTTTTTAACCGCCACCATCATGGAGGGGATCACCTCGCCCCATGTGGCCTCGGAAATTTTAGCCACACGCATCATGGTCTGCGTGGGATCTTGTAAATTCAAGTAAAAGAACCCAGCCTCGTAAAACACATCAAAACTTTCAAGAGAGGTGATGGGAAACAGCAAAGCGTAATTGCTGTTGGCGTAAAAGAAGGTGCCCGCTTGCGCGTTGGAGATGACGGTATCTGGGGAGCCTTTGATCCAAACGGAGGGTCTTCCATTGCTCAAACTGCCCATCAAAAACAAATCCAGTCGCTTGCCCGCTGAGGGAATGATTTGAACGCTGTGCAATTGCGTTGGGATCATGGCGCTTTGCGCGTTATCGATGATTCGACTGGGCGCCAATTCAAAGCTTCGATCATTGGCCAGCAAGCTTTTGTTGGCCAAGAGTACGATGGGGGGCTGTGTTGGGTCCACCAGCACCAAGTCCATCAAACCATCGGCATTGATGTCCGCAGCAGAGGCTTGGTAGGCTTTGAATTGATAAGGCGTCAAGCTCCTGTCATGTAAGCTGATTTTTTGATAAACACCGGTTTTGGCATCGCTCAAGTACAAGAGTTGACTCTCTTTGCCGTTGGCCACACTGCCCTTGCAGGTCACCATCACGTCATGGCGTTGATCGCCATTGAAGTCAGCCGTGATGGCGAAACTGGCCTGTTGGCAGCCCACCGTGTCTTTTAAAACAAGCGACGTTCTATCGACCCATTGGCCCGATTCCAAATGAAAAAAATGTGCGCTGGCTAGACCTGCAGTGGAGTTGACCATGACAAAGGCGGAAAACTGCCCAACACCTTCTCTAAAAAAGTCCCCAAAAGTGATGGCGTTTCGGGTGTCCAAGTCGCTCACAGGCACGCCCAAAATGCTGGCCACATTCAAAGACGGAACCAACAATTTCCTTGCGTCTTGTTTGTACTCATACGACGTGGAAAAAACAGAAGACGGGGGGGTGTTGACCGCTATGGGAGTGCTCACACTGCCTGAGCCGAAGCCAGGATCTGTCGTCACGAGGTTGGTCTCAGGCGTTCCTTTGCCAGAGCCACATGACATCAGCAAGAGGGACAAGCATCCACAAAGGACATGACCCAAGGTGTTTGACATAGATCGATGCGCCAAAAGCTGCTTAATCATTACAATGTGGGTGCATCAAGCACCAGTTAAAAAGAAGAACTGTTGTACATAACGCAAAAGGCTTTGACCTCTGTAACGCCTTACTGATAAAGTAGGGGAACAAATGCAAGAGCCGAACCTGATGCTCCAAGCCATTGTATCGACACCAAAGACCCTCATCATAAGCCCATGCGAACCTTTATTTTCCTATTGGCCTTTTTAGGGCTCTTACAAAGCACCGTGGTTTATTCAGAAGACAAACCCGAGCCCAAATTCAAGCCCTACCCCAGCAAGAAAAGTGGGGAGTCCAAAGAGGAGGACGCCAGCACCAAATCCTCTGGCAGCTCTTCCAGCAAGGGCTCGGTGCTGTCCAACAAGCCTTTTGGTGTTGAGCCCAACTTGTCTTTGAAGCATCGCCCGCCCACCTCAGGCAACGAGCCCCTATTAAAGCTGGACTCCAAGCTCAAGCCCCTGACGGAACCGGTGTACGAAAACGACCGCTTGACCTTTTACGATTGCCAAGGTGTGCTTGGCAGGTGGTTTCAAGAGTTGATCACCGCTGAGATGAATTACTTCAACGAATTGGTCGAGTTGCCCATGGTCAACGGTCAAGCATGTGTGGTTGGCATCGGGACGACCAAAAGCTTGACCGCGGGTCGCATCAACGTGCAGCTCTATGCCAGCACTCGGCAAATGAACGACTGTGTTCGCGATGACCGTTGCCCCATCTTTCGAAGCGTGAGCCTCATTCCTAAAACTGACAATGTTTATCGCAGCTACTTTCTGTCCGATCTGAACCGCAAACTCATCTCCCAGCAATGTGTGACCTCCAAGGGCAAACTGCACCCCGACACCACATGCTACACGGTAGATTGAGCAACAAGTTGCCTTGGCGCTTTGAGGCATGGGGCCAACATGGGGTCCTCCCAAGAGCCACCTCTGTTCAACATCAACGCCATGCGTGTCATTCAAGACTTTGGCTTTGCAGTCGAATCATCTTGAATCGAATTGTTTTATGAACGCTCCAACCCATCCCTTGCCAACTCGTCCAAAGTCCCCACTGAGCAACCTGTTGGGCTGGGTGTGCCTGTGCTTTTTGGCCTCCACCCTTTTGACGCTCACGCCTGAGGCCTTGGCCAATTCAGGTAAAGAAGAGCCTAAAAAGGAAGAGCCCAAAAAGGAAGACCCTAAAAAGGAAGGAAAGAAGGCCGAACGCCCCAAGCGGACCTTTGAGGGCATTGAGCCTTTGTTTTACTTGGACGATAAACGAAGACCTTTTGCCGAGCCGTTCAACAAAAAAGACGGTGAAGAGTTCTTCCTGTGTCGAGCCAATGTAGGGGAATGGTATCGACAGATGAACGCCGATGACTTCAACATGTTGGCTGAAAAAAATGGTCTGAACACAATATCGGGTTCAACCTGCGCGCTGCATTTGGTGCCCTCCAACAAGGGCAAAAAATTACCCTATCTTTTGCTTGAGTTTTACACCAACTCAGACACCATGCGCGAGTGCATTTTGACTGAAGTGTGCAGCGAAGTGCGCACCGTCATCATGTACATCAAGGACAAAACCTTGTACCGCAACTTCATCATCACCGACTCTCGTAAGCGTGTGCACAAACAGTATTGCCTGGACAACAAGAGCGAGATCATTGCAGAAAAGGCTTGCTGGCGCTATTTCCAAGATCTCGCTTTTAAGAAACTTCAAGAGGCTGAAAACGTCCTAGAAGAAACCCCTGAGGAAAAGCCCAAAAGAAGACGTTCCTCCTCTAAAAAGGAGTGAGGCTAGAAGACAGGCCAAGGCCAGGATGTTCCCCACAAGGTGCCTAGTTGCCTAGGTGCCTAGGTGCTTAGGTGCTTAGGTACTCAAGGGCGTGAAGAACTCACTGGCACGCTTAAATGCCTAGTTGCCTAGTTGCCTAGGTGCCTAGGTGCTTAGGTGCTTAGGTACTCAAGGGCGTGAAGAACTCACTGGCACGCTTAAAGGGCAGTCCAGCCACTTTGACCTCTTCATTGATGAGTTCGACCATAGCGGGGTCGATGCCCTTGGGGTGCTCATAGACCTCCATCCAAGTCTCCAAACCTTCAGGCGAGACCTCTGGGCGTTTGAGCAAAGACACTTTCAAACCCCCTGTCATTTTTTGAAGCAGGGTTTGTTGCATGCTCTGGACCACAGAAATCCATTGCTGGTGCTGCGTTTGAGGCACCTTGTAATAGACGAAGAGGGTTTGTTGGTTCATAGGATTTCAAGAGGGGGTGGGTGTCACATCTTCTCTATTTTGAGGGTGTTGACCAAGGTGTTCCACTTGTCAATTTCATTGGACAAGAGGTCCCTTAAATCTTCTGGAGAACCGCCTCTAGAGTCTATGCCTACTTCTAAAAACTTTTGCTTGACATCGGGCATGTTCAAAATCAAATTGACCTCTCGGTTCAATCGATCGATGATGGCTTTTGGAGTTTTAGCCGGAGCGGCAATGCCATTCCAAGCCATCACATCGTAGCCCTTGACACCGCTCTCGTTGATCGTTGGCACATCGGACAAGCCCTTGAAGCGGTTGCTTGATGAGACAGCAAGTGCTTTGATTTCACCGCTTTTGATGAGCGACATGGCGGGAGAAATGATCTCAAAGGCCACCGCAACGTCCTTGCTCTTCAAAGCCATCATCAGAGATGGCGTGGTCTTGAAGGGCACCAAGGTCGCTTGAAGGCCAGCCATGCTCACGAACAGATTGGCCGACATGTGTTGCCCACTGCCAATACTCACAGAACCGATGTTGTACTTTTCAGGATTGGCCCGTGCTTTGTTGATAAAGTCTTGAACGCTTTGAATGTCGGAGCCTTTATCGACCAACATCAACACATCAAAGAAGCCCATGGCAGAGACCGGAGAAAAATCTTTTTTGATGTCATAGGGCATTTTTTTAAACAGCGCTTGACTCACCGCATTGCCATAGTTCATGTGCAAAAGTGTGTACCCATCAGGGTCCGCCTTGGCCACCATCTCACCCGCCACAATGCCCCCAGCGCTGGGTCGATTGTCCACCACCACTTGTTGGCCCAGACTGTCAGAGAGCTTTTGAGCGACAAGCCTGGCCGTGATGTCCGCCACCCCACCGGCACCATAACCCAAGACCAATCGAATGGGCTTGTTCGGATAAGGCTGTGCATTTTGCGCCAAGGCGCTCAAGCCCAAGCACAGACCCATAGAGAGTGTCAGGATGGATTTCAAAATGGTTGGTGTCATAGATTCAATGTTTCTCATGGTGTTCCCTTGGGATTGATAGCTTAGAGCTCGACCGACTTCTTGCCCATGCCAGCCCACCTCGCGACCATGGCGGTCTCAATGTCAAAAAGATCCAGCGCTCGCCCCACGCTGTGGTTGATCATGTCATCGAGGGTTTTGGGTCTGGCATAAAAGGCGGGCATGGGGGGCATCAAAATGGCTCCGTTTTCAGTGGCCTGCAGCATGGCTTTCAAATGGCCCGTGTGCAAGGGGGTCTCTCTGAGCATCAACACCAAGCGGCGTCTTTCTTTGAGCACCACATCGGCAGCTCTCGACAAAAGAGAGGTGGTCATGCCGTAGGCAATCTCTGACAAAGAGCGAATTGAACACGGGGCCACAACCATGCCCATGGTCTTGAAAGAGCCGGAGGAAATGGTGGCCCCAATGTTTTTGGCATTGTGAACGTGAGTTGCCAAGCGTTGAACATCTTCAATGCCCATGTCAAGCTCGGTGGCCAAGGTCATTTTTGCTGAGTCGCTCATGACCAAATGGGTCTCAATACCCGAGTGCTGAAGGACTTGTAAGATCCTCACCCCGTAGACAATGCCTGAGGCTCCACTGATGCCCACAATCAAACGCTTTGGCTCTGCTGTCTTGCTCGCACTGGTGTTCTTGGCAGCACCGGCTAAGCGGTGCTTGGGTTGGGCCGCAACTTTGTCGGCCTTGGGCTTTTTGGTAAGACTGCTCAATGGGTGTTCCTGAAGTTCTTGGTCTTTATTGCTCATCTGGCCTGAATTTGCTTTCGGCTTTGACGTCGTTTCTTTGCTGCTTCAAGCTGATCATACCGTTTTCCAAATAGCGTCCAGTGGCCGCCCTCTTGGCCGCCTCATCCCATTGGGGCAACCAGTCACCGAGGGAGTAACCAAACCATGGCGCTTGGGGACGCAGTTTGGGCAAACCCAACTCTTCCCAAATGGCTTTGGACTTCTCCATGTACTCCCGTGTAGGCAAGGCCAAGGGGGGCATGTCCGACTTCATGGTGGCATCCATCAACAAAGTGGAGTCCTCTTCGCCATCGTTTTCTCGCTTGGGCCCATGGCCTTGTCCACGGTGATCCAAAGTTTGTACATCCACGGTGGGGTTCATGCGATAAGCCATGGCCCATAAAATAGCGTCCGCGTTGTCCGTGTCGATGTCGTCGTTCACAGCGATACAGATCTTGCCACAGTCTCCCTTGAAGAAAGCCGCGCCATACAGGGCACGCCAAACTTCTGTTTTGGGCATGTTCCTGTCGACCGTGATCACGGTGACTCTGAGCAAACCGGTCAAGGGCTCATGCAAAGAGACCTTTTGCACGCCCCGAATACCGAGTGTGTTTTTAAGGTAAGACAAGAACAAGGGCTCATAAGCCACGCGCTTGATCACACTGGACTCGGATGGGGCCACTTGGCTGATGTAAGAAGGAATCACCGGTTTGAAGCGATGGGTGATGGCCGTGATCCGCATGGGCAAATTGAACTCCTCCAACGCCACATGGCCATGGGACTCACCAAAGGGTGCCTCAGGCTCCAAGAATTCCAAATCAATTTCACCCTCAATCACAATTTCAGCCTGCGCGGGCACACGAAGGGGCACGCTGTGCGCTTGGGTGACCTGGATGGGCACCCCTGCCAAGCCACCAGCAACGTCGAACTCATCGACACCAATGGGTAACTTTTGCGGGCCCATGAAGGCCACCAAAGGAGGACAACCCAAGACCACAGCACAAGGCATGGTTTTATGACCCGCTTTTTTCCACTCCTGGTAATGCAAATAACCGCCCGCACCACCCACACGGGTGGCCATCCTAACGACCATGCGGTCCGACGCCTTCAAGGCGCAACGGTAAGTGCCCATGTTTTGCACGCCGGTGACGGGGTGCTTGGTGATGACGTTGGTCGCTGTCAGGGTTGGTGCGCTGTCAAAGCCAGGGGTGGAGATGGGAATGGGCAAGAGATCAAGCCCTTTGCCCTCACCGACCAAATCCTCTCCTTCATGGATCACTTCTTGACACACTGCCTTGTTGACCAAGACGGGAGCAATGGGGTGCTGGATGGCTTGATCCCATTTCTTTTGAATGTCCTCTACAGAGCACCCCATGCCCACGCCATAAATGGCTCGGTTGGCGGCCAAAGCACCGACCACCACCGGGATGTCGTACTTGCGCCCCTGTGCGTTGACGATGTTGGTGAACAAGAAGGCCTTTCTTTCAGCCTCATCCATGCCCCCCACAAATTGCCATCTCACCAAGGGATGCAACTCGGAGTCCTTGTCGATGGCACGGTCAATGACTTGTAACAAACCATGCTGCTGCAAAGACTTCAAGTGGTCGTGTAAATCTGGGTATCCGGTGTGTTCTTGGCTCATAGACTTTATAAAAAATGGACTGAGGGAGCTCAAAGGCCTTAGAGTTGGCGTTGACGTTGGCGTTATTGTCGCTGAAATGGAAGTGGCACTGTTGAGAAAAACTCACACCCATGCATTCTTGTGACCCTCCAGGCCCAAAGGCCCTAAGAAACTCCATTCAAGCGGTTTTTTTCCACCCCATGCTGATGGAGAGCTGTTCAATGGACGCCTCGGTGTCTTTGCCTTCTTTGAGCAAGCACTCACAAAAGTTTTCAATGCTGGACATGGCCGACAAATTGTTGGGGAAATTGGCGTAATACATCCTCTGTCTGCTGCCCGTCAAACCAAAGGGCGCGCAAAGTCGGCCAGCAAGGATGTCATCGGCCACGATGAACAAGGGCACCAAAACCACACCTAAACCTTCGATGGCTGCTTGAAGTGCAAAATACATTTGCTCAAATTGCAAAGTACTGTGCTGAGACAATTCACTCCAACTGTTTTGCAAACCACCCCCTTCTCGCCATTGCTGCCAACTCACAGGCTCCGTGTCGTAACTGATCAAGGTCTGCTTCTCAAGTGCCTTGGGCGTTTTAAGAGCTCCCCCTTCCAGCAAATCGGGATGACAGATGGGCACAATCGTCTCAGTCATGAAGGGCACGCTTTGCATATGAGGAAAAGGTTGCAAGGCGCCTCGAATGGCCAAATCGTACTGTTGCGCATCAAAATCAATGGCCTGAGTGGACGTGGTCAACTTCACCTCCAAGCCTTCTTGGCGGCGTTGAAAAGCTGAAATGCGAGGAATCAACCAGCGCATGGTGAACGTGGGCGGTGCATTGACACGTATCACCAGCGGTTGGGTCTGGTCCATGATTTGCATGGCCGTGACCGAGATGCGGTCCAAGGCAGGTGTCACCGATGACATGAAGGTCTTGCCCTCCTCCGTGAGCACCAAGTGCGATTGATTGCGCTTGAACAAGGACACCCCCAACCAGGTCTCCAAAAGAGAGACCTGCTTGCTGATGGCGCCGTGCGTCACAAAAAGCTCCTTGGCCGCTTTGCTGAAACTCACATGCCTGGCCGCCGCCTCAAAGGCCCGCACCGCATTCAAAGGAGGTAATTTTCTCAAAACTTTGGACTCCTGATCCACCCACGCAGGCAAGGCGTGAACAAACGGACCGCTCTTGCCAAGCCACTTGATCACGCCATGAGCGTGAGTTTTTCTCTCAATAGATAAAAATCAATCTTTCATTATCCATGACTTGACCAATAAAAATAAGTCTAAGCGATAAAAAAACAAATTTTCAGTCTGTGAGTTTTAGTCTTTTGCAAGGCTTAAAATAGGTGTCCATGGGTTGAGGCTTTGATCAGCATGCCATGCAGATGCCATTGAAAAAAGTCGATTCAGCTCTTGAGCTCTTCACACGTGAGAATGGGCCGTGTCATAGCGGTCTTTGACTTCAAACTACAACGGGACACCCCATCATGAAAGCAGCCCCCTTTGATTACGTCTTGGCGCAGGACTTGGATGAAGCCTTGAGCATGATCGACGAACACGGCCCGGACGCCAAATTGATCGCGGGCGGCCAAAGCCTGGTGCCCATGATGGCCATGCGTTTGGCCAGACCGCAATGGTTGGTGGACATCAACCGCTTGGCTGAGCTCAAACACATTGAAATCAAGCAAGAACACGCTTTGATTGGTGCAGGGGTCAGGCAAAGAGACCTTGAATTGCACGCCCAGTTGCACCAACACGTCCCCCTGCTGAAAGAGGCTTTGGCCTGGGTGGGTCATCTTCAAACGCGCAACCGTGGCACCATCGGGGGCAGCTTGGTCTACGCCGACCCTTCTGCTGAATTGCCTTTGAGTGCGCTGATCTTGAACGCCAACATTCATCTCCAAAGCAAAGCCTCTGGCGCGCGTGCAGTTGGAGCTGAAGACTTCTTTCTGGGCCCCATGTTCACCGCCATCGCCGACGACGAGTGCCTCCATTCGATCGAATGGCCGATTTGGAGCGGCCCGCGCATCGGCGTGGCCTTTGAAGAGACCTCCATTCGCAAAGGCGACTTTGCCATGGCCTCTGCAGCCTGTCAAATCCAACTCGAGGCGTCTGGTGTGATCAAACGCATGAGCTTTGGCTTGGGTGGTGTCGACGGCACGCCGCGTGTCTTTCCTCAATTGGCCATGCAAATGGTCGGTCAAAAATTCACCGACCTGGCCATGCAAGACATCGCCCATGCAGCCATCCAAACCTGCGACCCAAGTAGCGATATGCATGCCAGCAGCGCTTATCGCAAACATTTGGCCCAAGTTCTCCTGTGCCGAGTCTCACATCAAGCCGCCCAAATGGCCCTGGGTCATGCAAGCGCCAGCCAACATTGAGCGCTCCTTTGCTGACCCGCCTTTGACCACACACAGCCCCTACACCGAAAAGCATCCTTATGAACAACAAATTACCCATTGCCATCAACGTCAACGGCGTGCACTACGAACGCGAAGTAGAACCCCGAACCACTTTGGTTGACTTCTTGCGAGAGGACTTGGCGCTGACCGGCACGCATGTGGGTTGTGAGCATGGCGTGTGTGGCGCATGCTCGGTGCTCTTGAACGACGAAGCGGTGCGTTCGTGCTGCATGTTTGCCGTCCAAGCCGATGGCATGCACATCACCACTGTTGAAGGGCTGAGCACTCAAAGGGGACAGATGAGCATTTTGCAAGACGCGTTTTGTGAAAAACACGCTCTTCAATGCGGCTATTGCACCCCAGGCATGTTGGTGTCTTGCCATGCCCTGCTCAAGAGCAACCCCAAACCCAATGCCCAAGAGGTGCGAGAGGCCATCAGCTCCAACCTGTGTCGCTGCACGGGCTACCAACAAATTGTCGATGCCGTGATGTATGCCACCACCGATCACGCCTCAGAGCCCCAAGATGCGAAAGTGAGCTCCCATGTCAACTGAAAAAACCGCTTTCAAGTACATCGGTCGCCACCGCCGCGCCGTAGAGCACCAGCGCTTTGTTGTGGGCCAGGGTCATTACGCGGCGGACATCCACCGCGCAGGCATGTTGCATGTGGCCTTGATTTCAAGTCCCTACGCTTGCGCCAACATCCAGCACATCGATGCGTCTGCTGCCTTGGCCATGCCAGGCGTTCACGCCGTCTTGACGGGGGAAGAACTCTTTCAAGCCATTGATCCAATTTTGCCTGGCGTGGATGCACCCCAAGTGACCCGCTATCCCTTGGCCATCGGTACCGCACGGTATGCGGGAGAGTGGGTTGCTGCTGTCGTTGCTGAAACTCGTGCCTTGGCCGAAGATGCCGCAGAATGGGTGGACATTCAATATGAAGTGCTCGATCACATCATCAACCCAGAGCACGCTCTTTTGGACGATGCCCCCTTGGTTCACCCCAAGCACGGATCCAACGTGATTTTTCACAGAAAATTTGTATGGGGCCCGGTTGAAGAAGACTTCAGCTCTTGCGAACACCAACTGAGCTACCGCGTGCATTGGGCCAGGAACTCGACCGTGCCGATCGAGACCTTTGCTGTGGTCTGCGAGTGGCATGACGCGACCTCGGTCTTGGATGTCTGGGCTTCCATCCAAATGCCCAAGTTTCCCGACCAAGTGGCCAAAGCGCTCAGGTTGCCCGGCAACGCTGTGCGGGTGCACTTTGATGTGGACGTGGGTGGCAGCTATGGGGTCAAGCGCGGCTTGAAACACACGATCCTTGTGGCCTATTTGGCCAAAAAATTAGGCCGCCCCGTGCGCTTGATCGAGGACCGATTGGAGAACATGCGCGGGGGCGATATGCAAGGCCCTGACCGGATCTTTGATGTGACCCTGGGCTTTAACGCACATGGAGAAATCAAATGCATGAAGATGCATGCTTTGGAAGACATTGGCGCTTACTCTGGCCGCTCGCCTCTTCAATTGGGCAAACCCGTGGGCGCGATTGTGGGGCCTTACAAGATCAACAGTGTCGAGTACGATGCAAAGGCTGTGCTCACCCACAAAACCCCTCAAGAGGCGGTCCGCGGTTTTGGGCAATCCCCCACCAACTACGCCATTGAAACGGGCATCGATAAAGTCTCACGCTTTTTGAAGATGGACCGCATCGCGCTTAGAAAACTCAACATGATCAAGCACGATGAGTTCCCCTACCTGATTCCCAGTGGCACAAGCTACGACTCGGGCAATTATTCAGTGGTCTTGGACAAAGCGCTGCAAGAGGCTGGGCTTGAGGGTTTGCTGCAACAACGCGACGCCTTAAGAGCGAAGGGCATTCACGCGGGCGTGGGCTTCTCCACTTGTCTAGAGCCCTCAGGCGGCAACTCCTCCTTTGAGCCCTTGTTCAATCCAAAAAACGAGACCACGACCTGGATGGATTCTTGCCTGGTGCGAATTGACTTGTCTGGCAGCATCACCGCTTTGATGGGCACCTCCTCCTCAGGCCAAGCCCACGAGACCTTGGTCTCAACCGTGGTCGGAGAAATCCTAGAACGCGAGCCCGACAGCATTCGCGTGATTCACGCAGACTCGTTGAACGCTCTGCCCTCCAACAGCCCTGTGGGCTCCCGTATGGCGATCATGCTTGGCGGTGCGGCTGCAGGGGCGGCCAAGAAAATACGCGCCAAATTGCTCCTCATTGCAGCTCATAACATGCAGCGCAGTGTGGACGAATTGGCCTTCGAAGGTGGCGGCGTGTTTGAAAAGTCCGCACCACAACACAAAATGTCCTGGGACGCTTTGGTTGAAATCGCCCACCGCAAATACCACTGCCTGCCAAGCGGTATGGAGCCTGGACTTCAAGAGAAATTTGTTTGGGAAGTTCCCACTGGCGGACAATTGCCCACCGAAGATGGACGGGTACAGATGTACCCCTGCCACTCCTTTGAAGCGCATGTGATTTTGGCCAGCATTGACCCCGGCACCTTCAAGGTTCAAATTCATCGCTACGTCTGCGGACACGACTGCGGCGTGATGATCTCCCCGGACGTCGTGCACGGCATGACCTATGGTGGTATTGCCCATGGCTTGGGAGCGGCTTTGATGGAGAAGTTTGCCTTTTCTGAAGAAGGGCAACTCTTGGCTGGGACCTTCATGGACTATCTCTTGCCCACTGCGCACGAAGTGCCCCCGATCAGCATTGTGGACCACTGCACACCCTCCCCCTTGACCGAGTTTGGACAAAAAGGCTCGGGTGAGGCGGGCTATTTGGGCGCACCTGCTGCGATTGCCAGTGCCGTCAACGACGCACTGGCCCCCATGGGTGCCAGCATCGATCACTTGCCCATGACACCTCAGGCCATTTGGAGTGCTGTGGAAAAATCAAAACTTGCTAAAGCCGCTGCATGAACTTGAAGCCTTTAGGCGATACCATCTCTCTTTGTCCTCTTTAAGCGAACGAACATGACTTTTCCCATTCACACCCAACGCATCCCCATCCCTGACGGCGAATTGGCCGTGCACATCCAAGGAGCGAGCGATGCGCCCGTGATTTTGATGGCCCATTCCATCTTATCGAGTGCGATGATGTGGCAAGAGCAGTCACAGTTGCTGAGCGCTTGCGGCTTTCGAGTCGTGTCAGCCGACACCCGAGGCCACGGCCAATCGACGGCGCCCAAAGGCCCCTACCACATGGATGACTTGGCCGAGGACTGTATCCGCATCATGGACTTTCTTGGCGTACCCCAAGCCCACTATGTGGGCCTGTCTTTGGGTGCCATGAGCGGTTTTGGTTTGGCCTTGTCGCATGCACCTCGGCTCTTGAGTGTGCTGCTGTGCGACGGTCGAGCCGACATGACGCCAGACTTTGCCAAGCCCTGGGATGAGCGCATGCACATCGCCCAAAACCAAGGCGTTCAAGCGCTGGCGGCACCCACGGTTGAGCGATGGTTTGGGCCTGAATTCATCCAAAACAACCCTGACATCGCGCAACGCTTCATTCAAACCGCAAGCGCTACGAGTCTAGAGGGCTTCATAGGCTGCGCCAAATCCATTCAGTCCCTTGATTATTTAGGACGTGTGCCTGACATCCAAGTGCCCATGACCTTGCTGGTGGGCGCCAACGATGGCCCCTTGCCTCAAGCCATGGGCCACATCGCAGGTCTTGTCAAAGGCAGCAAACTGGACATCATTCCCAACGCGGGCCACTTGCCCAACATCGATCAAAGCGCACGCTTTAACGCAAGCATGATGCGTCATTTCTTTCAAACCTCCTAAGGAACCCACCATGAGTGAACACATCATCATCCAACAAGTCGGACGCATTCTTAAAATCACCTTCAACAGAGGCGAGGACAACGGCGTGTCTGACAGCATGGCCGCAGCACTCTCCAAGGCCGTTTTGATGGCACATGAAACCTCGGACATGGTGCTCTTGGACAGCGTGGGCCCAGACTTTTGTACTGGACGTGTTCGCGATGCGGGTCATCCACCTGCGCCTGAGGCTTACACCCGTCGCGCAGAATACGACTCTATCTTTAACAGCTACAAAGCCTTGCGCTCTTGCTTGGTCCCGGTGGTTGGCGTCTTGAGGGGACGGGTCATGGGCTTTGGAACGGCCATTGCCTCGCTGTGTGACGTGAGCTTTGCCAGTGATACCAGCACCTTCAACATTCCTGAGATTGCACACAATGTGATGCCCACCATGGTGATGTCAGCGATCTATGACCGCATGAACCGCAATGCAATTTTATGGATGGCCTACTCGGCCGACTTTATCGACGCTCACAAAGCGCTGTCTTACGGCATCGTGAGCAATGTGGTGAGCGAGGACAAGCTCAACGAAGAAGTGCAAAGATTTTGCGACCTGCTGCTCTCAAGGCCAAGGCCAGCGATTTTAGGTTTGAAAGAGTATTTAAGGGTGGCTCCTCGCATGGACGAGCAAGGCGCCATCGATTACGCCAGAAGCCTTCACTCGATGGTCAACACGGCGCAAGAGATGAAGAAAAAGGCCCATTGAGAGACGCCTCAATGTAAGATCCTTGGGGTACGAAGGACTGCCTTGCAGTGGCTTTGCATCCCATTGAAATATGGATCAACATCAAGCGCTTGTCCCTCAAGAAAATCCGTGGTCAATTTTTTAGTTTTTTAAAAGAAGTCAAATCAAATGGAAATCATCGGAAAAAAAATCATCCCCTCCAAGTCAATTTTTTAGTTTTTTTTAAAAGAAGTCAAATCAAATGGAAATCATCGGAAAAAAAATCATCCCCTCCAAGCGTGAAACTGTTTGGCATGCATTGAACGACCCGGTTATTTTGAAGCTGTGCTTGCCTGGATGTGAGTCGGTGGAGAAAACTGACACCGATGAATTCAAAGTGATCATCAAAACCGCCATTGGACCCTTGAGAGCGCGTTTCCAAGGCTCCTTGAAAATGACCGAAGTCAACGCCCCTGAATCTTGTGTGATGCTCTTTGAAGGTCAAGGCGGTGCAGTTGGTTTTGGTAAAGGCGCTGCCAGTGTTACGCTGAGAACGGTGGATGGGGGCACGGAGTTGTCCTATGAAGCCAAAGCCCAAGTGGGGGGTAAATTGGCGCAGGTCGGTTCTCGCTTGATTGACAGCGTGGCTAAAAAAATGACCGATGACTTCTTCAAGGCCTTTGAAAGTCAATTGAACCCGGCCCCAAGTGCACCGAGCTCGGCGGTGGTGAGCTCCATCTCAGGCCCAAACTCAAGCCCAAGTTCCAATTCGCCCACAACAGCTGGCACCTTGGCCACCCAAGGCCAAGTTGTGCCAAGCGCGAGTAAAAGCGCGAGTGCAAGCGTGACGACGAATGCCACTTCAGGTGTTGATGAAGCCCATCGCCATGCATACATTGTCCCGGCTTGGTGGCTTGCACCAGCTGCAATCCTGGGTGCTCTTTTGGCCATTGCAGGTGCTCAATTCATGCATTGAACAGAGCTTGGAGCCAAGCCATCCATGGATAAAAAATAGATTTGGAGACCCCGTCATGAAAAAACGCTATCCCTTGAACGCCACAGAAAAAGCTCGTCGACTGACCCTTAAAGGCCTCTTGGCTGGCCTAGGAGCCCTAGGACTTCAAAGCAGCTTGGCTCAAACGAGCTCGGGCAAAGTGGTCAAAGTGTTTGTCGGCTTTCCAGCGGGACAAGCCACCGACATGGTGACGCGGGTGATCGCTGAAAAACTCAACACCTTGACGGGCGACAATTTCATTGTTGACAACCGACCCGGTCAAGGAGGCAGCATGGCGTTGTCCCAGTTGGCCAAATCCCCTGCCAATGGCAGTGTGATGATGATGGCCCACATGTCAGCCTTGGACACCAACCCGCACATTTACAAAAGCGTGGGTTACGACACCTTAAAGGACTTTGAGTCGGTGGGCCTGGTCGGTGACTTGCCCTTTGTGCTGGTTTGCAACCCCAACCTGCCAGCCCTCAACTTGAAAGAACTCTTGGCCTACGCCAAGAGCAATCCAGACAAGTTGACCAATGCCTCCTCAGGCAATGGCACGGTGTCCCATTTGGCCATGGAAGAGTTAAAGCGCCGTGCCGGCTTGAAAATCACGCACATCCCCTACAAGGGCAGTGTGGCCGGTTTGACCGATGTGGTGGCCGGCAACGTCTCTATGGCGCTGGAGACCGCCTCAGCGGTGAGAGCGCACGTGGAGTCGGGTCGCCTCAGAGCGATTGCCACGGGCAGCAGCCAGCGCCTAGGTGGCATCTTCTCCCAAGTGCCCACCTTCAAAGAGCAAGGCATGACGGACTTCACCGCCGTGACTTGGCTCATGCTTTTGTTGCCCCAAGGCAGCCCCAAGGCCCTTGTGCAATCGACCTACACATCCTTGATGAGCGTCGTGTCGACGCCTGAGATGGAGCAAAAGCTCAATGCCTTGGGTTTGCAACCCAGGTTCAGCACCTCGCCTGAAGAGGCTTCACAGTACATGAAAAGCGAATTCGCCTATTGGGGTGAGGTGGTGAAGAGAAGCAACGTTGAAAAAGAATAAGGCTTGATTCGCCGATCATCGGCGAATGCATCCTTATCTCACCAAAACATTGGAGAACGAACATGACATCAAGCCTAGCTGAATGGAACTTGAAACTTGGCCTGTGCCTGGGATGCCTCATGAGTGGCATGGTCTTTGGACAAAGCGTTGTGCCCTTGCCGCTGACCTATGACAAGGCTGACCGAGCCGAAAAAATCACCGCCTTGGCCAAGTCTGAGGGTGGCTTGACCGTCTACACAGCGTCTAGGCCACAGGATTTGACCGCTCTTTTGGCACCCTTTGAAGCCAAAACAGGCATCAAGGTCAAAGCCTGGCGCTCAGGCAGTGACAACGTCCTTCAACGTGTGGTTCGTGAGGCCTCCTCCAAGCACGCCGATGTGGATGTGATCATGACCCCTGCTGGTGAGATGCTGGCCATGTCGCGTGAGCATTTGCTCCAACCCGTTTACTCGCCCCACTTGAAAGACTTGATCCCAAGTGCGGTCGTGGCGCACCAACTGTGGTCCAGCGTGTTCATGAACGTGGTGGTTCAGTCCTACAACACGCAAGCCTTTAAAAAAGAAACCTTGCCCAAGAGTTTCAACGACTTGCTGGATCCGCGCTTCAAGGGCAATCTTGGCATTGAGTCCAAGGCCGAGGAATGGTTTGCCAAAGTCACGCAGTCCATGGGGGAGGAAAAAGGCATCGCTCTCTTCAAAGAGATCGGCCAGAAAAACGGTTTTTCCACGCGCCTTGGCGTGTCCTTGTTGCACAACTTGGTGATCGCAGGCGAAGTGCCACTGGGCTTGACGGTGTACATCGATTTGCCTGAAAAGGATAAAAAAGCAGGCAAACCGGTGGATTGGTTTGCCTTGGATCCTGTGGTGGCCCAAGGCTTTAACATGGGCGTGGCTGCCAAGGCGCCTCATCCCTACAGCGCCTTGCTGTTTTACGACTATTTGTTGTCACCTGAGACGCAAAAGTTGCTCACCTCTTTGGGCTACTACCCCACAAGCACCAAAGTGACCAATCCTTACCCAGAGCTCAAGATCAATGTGATCGACCCCAACTACATCATCGACAACTATGCCAAGTGGACCAAGCTCTATGAGCAAAACGTGACCAAGATTCCCAAAAACTAAGGTCCCCCTTTTTTCAATCTTTTTTTATTTCCCCGGATTTTTACCATGACGAAAACAACGCGCGCCAAAACTTCTGCTGCCCGCAAAACTGCCCCTCAATCCTTGAACGAACCCGCTGGCAACTATCCGGATTTGCATGATCACCTGGCAGCTCTGAAGCGTGCCGGCCTGTTGATCACGATCGATCGTGAGATCAACAAAGACACCGAGATGCATCCTCTGGTCAGATGGCAATTCAGAGGGGGCATTGCCGAGCCCGATCGCAAAGCCTTTTTGTTCACCAATGTGACCGACAGCAAAGGCCACAAATACGACATCCCCGTGGTCGTGGGCGCTTTGGCCGCGAACCGAGAAATCTACAGCATTGGCATGGGCTGCAACATTCAAGACATTGGCAAAACTTGGAACAAAGCGATCGCCAACCCCATCAAGCCACGAGTTTTAAAAGAAGCACCCTGCCAAGAAATCGTGATCATGGGCAAAGACCTTTTAAAACCTGGCCAAGGCTTGGACGGTATCCCCGTGCCCATCTCTACACCCGGATGGGACAATGCACCCTACACCACCTTGTCTCAATACATCACCAAGGATCCTGAGACGGGCATTCAAAACATGGGCATCTACCGAGGGCAGATCAAGTCACCCACACGGCTTGGCATGAACCCGTCCTTAGAGAACCAACCTGGTATTTATGCGCATTGGGAAAAAGCCAAAGCCAAGGGGCAGAAGTTACCGGCAGCGGTGATCCTGGGCTGCCCGCCCTGTGTGGCCTTCACCTCTGCTCAAAAACTCTCTGAAGACACAGATGAGTTCGATGTGGCCGGTGGTCTAGCGGGCGCGCCCATCAATGTGGTCAAGTGCAAAACGGTGGACCTTTTGGTCCCCGCAGAGGCTGAGATCGTGATCGAGGGCTACATCATCACCAAGGATTTGGAGCCAGAGGCACCCTTTGGGGAGTCCCATGGACACGTGAACTTGCAAGAGTACAACGCCTACATGGAAGTCACCGCCATCACCAGAAGAAAAAAAGCGATTCTGACCTCCATCATCTCTCAAGTCACCCCCTCCGAGTCTTCACTGATCAAGCGCGTGGCCCTGGAGCCCGTGTTCACCAACCACTTGAAACGCAATCTGGGCATCAAAGGGGTGATCCGTGTGTCCATGCACGAACCCCTCACCAACCTCAGAAAAGTCATTGCGGTGGTGGTCGACAGAAAAACCCCGGCCACAGAGGTCTGGAGAGCCCTGTACGGGGCCTCTTCGCTGCTCAGATCGGGGGGCAAGTTTGTGATTGCCATCAACGATGACATCGATCCCGACAACGCAGATGCGCTCTTGTGGGCGATGAGTTACCGCGCCAATTTCTCCCTTGATTTACAAATCCTCAATCACCGCGATCCAGGACATGGGCCTAGAAGCGAGAGAAACCATGGAGAAGACGCGTCCTTGTTGGTGGACGCGACCTTGAAGGACAACTTCCCGCCCATTGCTCTGCCTAAGCGCGAGTACATGGAGCGTGCAAAGCAAATTTGGGAAGAGTTGAAATTGCCCCCATTGCGCCCTGAGGCGCCTTGGTTTGGCTACTCCTTGGGCGACTGGACCGAGAGAAACGACATCATGGCCAAGCGTGCGGTCAAGAGCGATTACTTCATCACGGGCGAGGAGATCGCCAAGCAGCGCAGATCCGATGTGCCCATGAACACGGAGATCAAGCACCACATGGACGAATCTTTCTTTGCAAAAGCGGCCAAATCCAACAAAGCACTGACCAAGAAGGCGGCTTCAAAAAAATCCAGTGCTCAAACAGTTGCGAAAAAAGCTGTGCCCAGCAAAAAGAACACCAAGTCGAAAAAGTAAACACACGGATGATCTGAAAGACACCAACAGAACTGGGAGCAAGAGCTTGAACACCGACCATGGCACCATGGTTGGTACCAAGCCTTGAGCTCTCAAGATCCACCATGACCACCTCCAACACCCCTTCCTTTGCCGCATTGAAGAACAAAGGCTTTCAAAAGCAATTGGGCACCTTTGTCTTGGCCATGATGGCCGACAACATTGAGCATGTGATCAGTTACTGGATCATGTTTGAGAAGTTCCATTCTCCCGTCTTGGGTGGCTTTGCGGTGGTATCGCACTGGTTGCCCTTTTTACTTTTCTCGGTCCCTGCGGGCGCCTTGGCCGAGCGCTACGATCCCAGACGCCTCATTCAATTGGGCATGCTGATGTTCATCAGCGCCTCCCTTGGGTGGGCCTACTTCTTTGTGACCGACTCTTTGACCCAATGGGCTGCCATGGTGCTGCTCATCCTTCACGGATGCTCAGGGGTTTTGTGGCACACCTCGAGTCAAATGCTTTTGTACGATGTGGTGGAGGCCCCGCTTTTGCCCAGTGCCATTCGGCTCTTGGCCACGGGGCGCTATTTGAGTCTTTTGGTCGGACCGGCCGTGGGCGGCTTCATCCTCTTGCAAGTCGGCGCCATAGAGGGCATGGTCCTCAACGCTTTCTTTTACCTGCCCACCATCCTTTGGCTTTGGAGGGCGCCCTACGGTCATGTCTTCAACCAGGTCACGGTCACCTCGAGGAGGGCCATCAAAGGCCTGGCAGACATTCAATCGACCTTCAAAGACGTCTCCTTTAACCCCACCTTGTTGAGCATGTTGCTCTTGGCCGGTGCAGCCTCCTTTTTTGTAGGCAACAGTTACCAAGCACAAATGCCAGGCTATGTGCACGACTTGGCACACACCGACCAAGGCTTTGTCTACAGCATGCTTTTAGCGGCAGACGCTTTGGGTGCTTTGCTGGCAGGTTTGCTGCTTGAGAGGTACAACTGGATTCCCAACACGCCAAGAGCCGTTTTGATCTTGGCGGCTCTTTGGTGCTTGAGTTTGGGGGCTTTTGCCTTGAGCACCAACTATGTTTTGGCCTTGATCTTGTTGGTCTGTGCAGGTTTCTTGGAACTCGCTTTCAGCACCATGACACAAGCCATTGTGCAAATGAATGCCCCGCCTCAAATGCGCGGGCGGGTCATCGGGCTGTACAACATGTCTTCACTGGGCATGCGAGCGGGTTCTGGCTTGGTGGTGGGTCTGAGCGCGGGCCTGGTCGGTATTCACGCCTCTTTGGCCTTGGCGTGCCTGATCTTGCTTGTTGTCGTGCTCTTCATTTACACGAAAACCCGTACAAAGAACAGTTTCACTTGAGACTTAAACCGTTTAAAGTAGGGCTTGAGCTTTCAAGCCCTACTTTATTCCTTTGACTTGATCAACTGGCCCCACTTATGATTTCTAAAAGACATGCGTTCGCCTCCTTGGCCGCACTGGTGCTGAGCCTGAACTTGGCTTGCACACCCAAAGTGCAAAGCAAGCCTGAGCCTATCCAAGCAGCCGTGGCCTTTGACACCCAACAAACCATGGCTGAATTGATGCTGTGGGTGATCGATCCTGCTGCGGACACGATATGGGACTCGGTATCTTGGATCAGCAATGAAAAAGGCACCAAGGCCAATGCACCTAAAACCGAAGAGGATTGGAAAGCGTTGAGGATTCAAGCAAGTATTTTGGTCGAATCGGCCAATTTGCTGATGCTAGAAGGACGCGCGAAGGACCAGGGGCTTTGGATGCAACTGGCCCGCAATTTTGGACTTGAGGCCAGGAAGAACTTGAAAGCCATTGAAGAAAAAAATGTGGACAAACTCTTTGAAATCGGTGGTGATTTGGACCACACCTGCGAGTCTTGTCACTTGAAGTACGCCAACTACAAGTGACCTGCA
>Ga0209829_10000206_pt1 | contig 54432 bp, 75 predicted proteins | sample C_140205_EF_Meta_FD_187311 | JGI IMG/M metagenome (GOLD analysis project Ga0209829, IMG submission 187311) | Freshwater microbial communities from Lake Croche, Canada to study carbon cycling - C_140205_EF_MetaG (SPAdes) (version 2) | ecosystem: Environmental > Aquatic > Freshwater > Lake...
ATCAGTAATGGTGATGTAGCCTGCAACTGCAAGCAAAGCACTTGCCGTGTATGTGCCAAATCTAATTGTTCCTGCCCCCTTAGGCGATAACGACAAAGTAACGTCTGTGTCTGAACCTTGAGCAGAAATAGCAACTATTTTGCTTGCTGTTGAAGCGCCCGTAATTTGAACGTAATTCACAGCGGAGGCTGTAGCTGAAATACGCATTTGTTCTGTACCAACAGTACCACTAGTAAAAAACTTAATATATCCAGAAGTTCCTTTTACGCCTATGCCCAACTGTGTATTCGTATCTGTGCCGTTTACAAACAATGTTGGAATTGCAGATGCTCCAGCACCAGTAATAGAACCTTTTGCTTCAAGCCAATTAACCGAACTTGCAAGTGTTAACGCCCTAAAACTTTCACTACCAGCAGCACCACCCAAAGATGTCTGCCCTGTAGCCGTCAGCGTAGTAAACGTACCCGCAGCAGCCGCAGTGCCACCAATAGCCGGTGGGCTTGCAAGATAAGTGCTAAATCCTGTACCACTAACCGTGGATGATGCGCTAAGAGTTGTAAATGCACCTGTGCTTGCCGCCGTAGAGCCAATTGCTGGTGGGCTAGAAAGGTCAAGCGTACCGCCAAGGGTAACAGTGCCAGAGGCTGTAATTGGGCCACCAGTCAACGTAAGTCCGTTTACCGTGCCTGCGGTAGCGACTGATGTAACCGTACCCGAACCTTTATTATTAAAAGTAGTCCAATCCGCAGCACTCAACGCGCCACGATTGGTGGCAGATGCTGTAGGCACATTCAACGTAATGACTGGCGTTGTAGTGCTATTTGCAACTGTAGAACTTAGGTCGGTGCCGGTAGTTCCAAGTGTCAAAGCAGCTACGCTGGTAACCGTACCTGACCCTTTGTTGTTAAAGGTAGTCCAGTCAGTTGATGTCAAGTAACCGTTTACGCTGCTGCTGGCCGCAGGAATGCTGAGATTGGGAGTTGTTCCGCCAGACGATACAAGAGGTGCTGCCCCACTTACCGACGTAACTTTGTTGTTAAATGTAGTCCAGTCCGTATAGGACAAGTAGCCGTTTACACCAGCGTTGGCTTTGGGTATGCCTATTGCCGGAGTAGTGCCGCCCGTAGACGTTATGGGCGCTGTGCCAGTAACATCACTAACCGTAGTTAGCGAGGTGGCAACTATGTTGAATTGTGAAAGCCACAGCCGCCACGGCATACTAAAAAGGCCATTGTTGGTCTTATCTAGTACAGGTTGGTCAACTGGGGGGTTAGTTATCATTTTGCGGTCGCCATTTCAATTTCAGACCCAACAATCGTAAACGGTATGGGGTCTGTCATTGTAAAGCGCAGCACAAAGTCACGGGCACTGCCTAGGCGGTCCCATTTAACGCGGGGCGTGGGGTGCTGGCCTACAAGTCCAACGGTGCGTACACGGGGGCTACCGTAGGTAAAGCCACCGTCCCTAGACACCTCCATAGTGATGTTGTAGCTAACGCTTTGGGGCACTATGCCCGTGTCCATGAGCAAAGATAGCTCGGTAATGGCAAACTCGTCACCCCCGTTGCGCAAATGCTTAGTTGTGACTTGGTTAACGCTAGGGCCGTAGGTGTCGGCATAGGTAAACTCGTCCATCACATATAGGTCTCCGTCTTGGAACCCATAAAAGACTACGTTGTTGTTAAACGGAGCACCCTGCTTTGCTTGATGCCACTGCCACACGGTGCCACTTGTGCGCCGACCCCATAGGCCAGCAGTAGCATCATATACCAGCGTAGATACCTCATTTAACGTAAGTTGATAAAAGTCATGTCCATGGGCCGAATACGCAATAGCGGCCATGGTGCTAATGTCGTAAGTTTCGGCTAAGGTGTTGATTACATCCTCTACCTCGGGGGTGCTTATGCGCTTAGGCGTGTATCCATTAAGGCTATACACCGCCCTGCTGCCTTGCGCCGTAGACCCTAGGAACAACAAGTTGGCCCCCACCGTAGCCAAGCTAACTATGGACACTAAACCTATTACTTGCGTCGTACCCGAAATTAACTGGAACGGCTGCGGACTCAGCCCCGCGTCTTGCCAAAATTCCATGGTGCGGGTGCCAAACAGCACAAGCACACCATTCAAGTTTTCTACTGCTAGTAGGGCATCACTATACTGTTCTTTAGTGCCGTATATGGGCAACGATAAATAAGTCCAGTTTAGGCCGTCAAGCGCAGCGCTCTCGTAAAACTCACGGGTGCCGGGCTTTTCTACTACAAAGCGGCCACTTAAAAACGTAACGGTAGTGGCGGTTTGTGGAAAGTGTGAGTCCGTAATAGCGGTCAACACGTTAGTGGCTATTGTGTACACATAGCCTACCACGCCGGTTACAATAATCACTTGTACGTAGTTGTCCGACATCATCGCGCCGCCAGTGGCGTTTACCGTGCCAAGATTTGTAACCACACCGGCTGTGGTTATAGAATACAGATTGGACACAGTTACCGCATACAGTGTATCCCCCACGGTGCGTAGTGCCTGTACGGGCGTGGTGGGCAGCGTAATCCACCGATAGTTACCCGGCATGCCTCGCACAATAATAGTGGTGCGGTCGTCATTCTGTTTTACTTCGTAAAAGCAATTAAGCCGGTCCTCGGAGGACATGGTCTCGGATATGCCATGCAGCCCCGTACCGAATAGCGAAATTGCTCTCATATTAGTCTTGTCCGGGTGCGAAGTACCGAGTTTCCACTTCTGGGTCTTTTTCTCTAGCAATGGCTAGCGAGGACGTAAACAAGTCCTCCATCAATGGAGACCAAGGTGCGTTGAACATGGGCGCGCACTCTTTGGACAAGCCCCAGCACAGTGGGCGATACCATTCTTGCGGATAGTAAGGGGTGTCGGTGCCGTTAACAAAGTCTTGCACGGGCTGCATGTAGGTAAGCACTAGGTGCTTGCTAACGTCGTTACTACCGGCAACATCGGTGTACAGGTAGCTGGACCCAAGTTGATTTTCGTAATAAATAGCGGTGGGGTCGCCGTAGTTGCTAGGGCTTACCTTATTGGGCAAAAAGTCATAGTCACGGGATTGCATTATATTCATCGGCGTGTCATTGTATTGCGCATCACGCAACACAGCGGCCTCTATGTTTAAAGGCTGCTGCGGCGTGGTTGTGTAGTTGAATATGGTGCTGCCACTTGCCGCTGAGCTAGGTATGCCCGCAGTGAGCGTAACTAGACCAGTGATTACAGTTAAAGCAACGCCCCAGTATAGGTCTCCAGTATCAAGTGCAACCCCTATGTTGTCGCCTACGGAAATTCCTGTGCTGCTTGCTACGGGTAGCGCGGCAGCAAGTGCGGCCACGCTAGCCGTGGTAGTGGTTTGCTGGTAGCTGGTGGCCCAGCCCGTAGCCGTGGGGCCCACAGTGTACTGCCCCGTAAACGCGTGCAAGAATAGGTGTCCCCGTTTGCGCGTCCATACCTTAAGACCGGGAGCAAAGTCGGTTTTACCCATCCACTGCTTACACAGCAGGTTGAGCTTACGGACACAGTCGTTCATCACAACGGAGTCTATCGGGTCAATACCATCAATTTTTTTGATGTTAAGCAGTGACTCCCGTACGATGTCGTCCCGCGTTACGTAGAATGAATAGCTGCCTGATGTGGTCATGCCACGTCCTTCCATTCGTTACCAAAGGCACGGTCAATGTACTGCGCAAGGTGGAAGTACACTTCCTCTTTGCTAATGTCCACTTGACATTGCGCGGTGCCGGTTTCTTCGTCCTTGGCGCATTGTGTCCAGCCGTAGTGTAACAGGTGGCAGGCGGGGGCTTCGTCGTCGCCACGGCCCGGGCATTTAGTGCCTTTGCTCTGCAAAGCAACGGTCTCTACCCAGTCGCGAGTCAAGTTTTCTGCGCTCGAGTGGCTGAGGAATATTACCTTGGGCATGGGTTCGTTAGCTACGGCGTTAAGCACACCGGTCTCGGGGCCAATAACAAGGTCGGCAACTTGGGCAAAGGCAAGGGTCTGGCGTATGGCCCATTTACCACAAGTGGCCGTAACGCGCGGTTCTTTATCCCATCCAGCCTCTAAAATCTGTGCCTCTGGCCCACCACACAGCACTACATCTACGTCTTTGTAGTTTACCATTAAGGCGGCAATAATGGCGTCTAAGCCCGCCCACGTTTTGTGTACACTACTGCCGGACAATGACCACAGCACCACAAACTTACCCATGCGAGCGCGTTGTTTGCGAGCCCATGCTTTTTCTTCCAACGTGGGGAAAAACTTAATCTGTGGGTCGTGTGGGACGCGCGCAATAGCGTGTTGGTGCTCAACGTAGTTGAAATTCATCAGTTTATGGCGCTGCGCAGGGGTCCAAAACTTGGCGGCTGTGCGCCCCGGCATCGCCAAAAAGGTGCCCTCTACGGCCTCCGATAGGTTGACAAACTTGTCGTACTTTTTGGCCTGCCAGTCCCAAAAACTGCCTAAGTCTGAGTTGGGTATTTGGTCTTTACCCAGTACCATGTGCACGTCAATGTTAGGGTCCTCAGTGACAATGCTGCTGCCGGGTAGGCTAGTCATCAAGGTAACGTGGTAGCCTTGTTTCTTTAACCCAGCCCACACGCTGGAGGACTGCATAAGGTCGCCAAAAGCACCAAAGCGGCAGACCAGTACGGTTTTGGCAGGGCGTGAATTACCCCAAGACTGGAGATGCTTGCGGCCTTGAATTTTTTTGAATACCAGCAACATACTACACTCGGTGCCACCGTTGCGCACTTGGTTCTCAAGTAAGTCCCAACCCCAGTGCTTCTCCATCTCTTTGATGATATCCTCGGGTAGAAAGTCATGCTTGTGGTCGGGGTTTGCGCCCTCGGTGCCTACGTGGGGGTACAAGTCTGCGTGCGGCAAGTACAGCGCTAAATGTCCGTCCATGCGCAAAATACGCCACCATTCGGCTAGGGCGGCTTGCCAATTTTCAATGTGTTCGAGCAAATGGCTGCTATACACAAAGTCCATGCTGTTGCTAGCCAGCATGTCCATCTTTTCGCAAGTCTCTACGCGCAAGTCTGGGTGTGCGTATTGGTTAAACTGCTCGTGGTTGCCGTTGTCAACACTTATGGCTTGCGGCAGCACTTTAAACAAGCCTGCACCAAGATCAACCCCACGACCTTTAAGGTAGGGGGCTACCTCCCAAACAATTTTCTTTGTTTCTGGAACGTATGAGTCCGTAATGCTCCAGACCATGTTAAGCTCCCACGGAGATAGACTCCGGCAGCTTCCACATCTCTAAGTTCTTTTGCGTGAACTTAACAATTCCCAATATAAGGGCGGCGTCACGCACGTTGTTCCATACTTGGTTGTTGTTCTCAACCTCTTTGTAAATTACGCTTTTGCTCAATGGATTTTGGCTTAGTATATTCACCAAAAAAGTCTTAGCACTGTCTAGCGCGTCAAGCTCCCCGGTGAGTCCAACTAGGCTGACCTCTTTTTCCTTGGGTGGGGCAATTAGTCGATACTGAGCATCGAACATTTTGCCATCTTGGTCGTACTTGGCACGGTCGTGCCCGTAAATAACCCCGTAAGGTTGTTTGAGGTTCAGCGTAATTGATGGCATGCGTTCTCCTAGTTTACTGTATCAAAGCATATCCGTCTTCTTGAAGCAGAATTCCTCCGTCTTCAACAAGAATGTAGTAGTCAATTACTGGGTGTGGCGCTGGCACTGCCGACAACGTACCCAGCATACCTACCATAAAGCCCAACATGGCTACACCCCAGCAATAGCAGCCACCTTAAAGCCGAGGCCGGGGGTGACTGTAAAGTATTCAGTTTGGTCAGCGGCTAACCGCATGTTAGCCGTGGTAGCCGTGGGGTTAGCGCCCATTAAAATGTTGCACACCGCATTAGCCTGTAGTCTGACCAGTGTGGTAGCCGCATTAAGTGCGTTAGAACTAGTAGAACTACCCGAGAGCGTAACCGTCTGCTCCGCAGTGGCGGGTTGGTTCGCTGCGGGCACGATTAAACTAGCCGTGTCGCGCCCAAGCCCGGTAAATTCAGTAATAAATAAAGTAGTCATGGCTATTCGCGATCAAGGTAATTATTACGCTCAACAAACCCGCCAGCATCGCCGTAAAAATGATCAATATGCTCACCAGTGTACTGGTCGTCGCAGCCTTTCATCTCTACCTTTTCAAAGCCCTTCATAAGGCTCTCGGGTTTAACTTGCCCACCGCTAATGTCCGTACTGCCGGACAATACTAACGGCATGCCACAAGTCCCCTCAGAATTTAAATCCGGAATAACATTGAACTTGCCCATAGGTATAGGCTTGCTAATGTGGGTAGGTAGCACCCATGGTTCTTCTGCCTCATCACGGGCAGGTACAGTAATTTGAAATTTTTCTTGCAATGGATGCATGACTATTACTCCGTTTATTCAAGCTGCTCGTAAGTAGGGGCCCCTTTGTAGGAGGCCCCTACGCCTTACTCCTTAACGTCGCGAGGTTTAGGCATCCAACCATCACCGGGATAGCTCTCGCCGCCCATGTAGCTGTGCATAGACATTTGGTTAATCTCGGCGTTTTGTTGGTTGTTAATATCCATGCCCGGGGGCAGGAAATTGAACTTGGCAGCTTCACCGTAAGGTGTGCGGCTCTTATCCAAGTAACCGTCGGTGATAAAACCAGACATTTCTCCAATGTCGTTGTACAGGCCGTCAAGGCCAGCGATCTTAGCAGGTGCACCCATGTTCATGGGGTCTGCAAAGGCTTGCTTGTCCAGGCCACTCAGTTGCCCATCGTACACAGCAGGACGGTTAGGTGTCGTAGCCATGCGCGTGGGTGCAACTTTATTAACCGGCATCTCACGATTTCCGGAATATTGTTTTTTGGTTGAGGTGTTTCCAGCCATAATATTGCTCCTTAAAGAGTTACGTTGGACAACGGACTAACACCATACTCAATCGCGTAGGCAGCGACCGCCGTAGCGTCCGTACCACGCACAATGTGCACTGTGTCGCCTTGGTTGACCGTAAAGCCGCCGTTAACAGCGGGTGCAGCAGCGCCCGTAGCCGTACCCAGCGCCACGTACACGCCAGCGCCCGCTACGGTGGTTTGCGTGCCCGTGGCAGTACCGTTAAACAAGCCCAAGGTGTAGGGCCCGTAGGTGCTGGTTGTAAGCGCCGGAGTTGCCCCCATTGCTGCCGAGTTACGCACCACAATAGCGGAGAACGAGTCGCCGTTAATGTTGGTGATAGTGCTGGTGCCGTTCCAAGCGGTGTAGGTGCTAGTACCAGCCGTGATTTGCGCGGCTGTGATAGAGAACACAGTCAACCCCGTAAATGCCACGAACTTACTAAACGCCGTACTTGCGCCTGCTGCATTTTGGCCGAATGCGTGTGCCAACCGAGCCACGTAGGCTGGGTGGTCGTATGCCATGTTTTTGGTCGTCATAACTCAGTACTCCTTAAGCAGCAGAATCCCACTTGACAATGCGAGCATTGGCAGCGAGAGTGTGAACAATACCAAAGCCGCCCAGATAGTACCAAGCGACACCTTTACTGCGACCGTAGTCGGATGGGATTTTACCACGCATTTCTTCAGGTACGGCAACAGCCTCGGCAACGGTGTCGTTACCAAAAGTGAACATCCAGTCTGATTTGCCCGTAACCCAAGGCACCATGTCGCCGCCAGCAGTGCTGCTGATACCCGTAGTACCGTAGCCCTTAGCAATGTTGGTTTGCTCAACGTAGCGGTTGTTTTCGTAGCGGCCAATTTCACCATTCATGATGAGTTTAAAGCCGGTGTCACTGTACTGGTGGATTGTTTCCAAGTTGTTCTTGAAAGTCCGCAGCGTAGTAGGCCATGCCAGCGTGTAGTAGTCGTCGCCCAAATAGGCGGGAATATTACGCTCCTTCATCAAGTCGGTAAGCGACTTGGCATGTGCGTTGTTGTACGCAATGCTGTTGGTGCCCGTAACGGTGCCGTTGGTGTACAACGTCAAAGCAGCGGTGTCTGTACCACTAACCGGAATTACCCGCAACAGCGTTTGGTTGAACTGTGCCCAAGCCAAGCGGTCAAATGTTTTGACTGCGTCGTTTTTCAACACTTTTTGGATCAGCTCTTGCACTGGGAACTTGGAAAGGTTGTCCAGTTTGCCAGAGTAAGGTACGCTATTGCCAGCTTCGGTCACGGTCAGGGTGCCCTGCGTGATTGTGAAGTTGGTTTCAGGCATGGTGTTGGTTTCAGTCAACACACCGCCCACAGTGGCTACGTCAGAGAAGACGTCCCAAGTGAACACGTCACCCTTTTTCTTGCCTTGCTGACTTGCGTCACGCACGTCGGCAAATTGACGAAACTTCACCAACGGTTGTACCGCCATGCGAAGCACATTACTCAACTGGCGGCTATACATGAAGCCTCCGAGCGAGTTAACTGCCCATACTTGTCCTGCCATAATAGGCTCCTTTTATGAAAAATTGATTAGCCGCGAGCCCACTGTGGGCCTCCGCGTGCTTTAGCCATTGCCGCTATAACAGAGCTAGCAGAATCATCTTCCTCTTCCTGTTGAACAGGTGCCGCCTTTGTACTCGCAACCGAGGGTGCTTTTGGTGCGGCGGCTTTCGCTGCGCGCTTGGCATCCAAGGACGAGGGGGGTGGTGCAGAGACCGATGGTTTTGCAGACTCGATAAGTTCATCACGCCAAGTACGTACCTCGTCACCAACCTCTTTGTACCGTTCAACATAGGGGCGCGCGTCACCGCCGCGTACTAGCGCAGCCTCTCGTTCGATCACCATGTTGTACAGTTGGGGGTTGCCTGTAAGATCTTTATACTCGTCTGCGAACCATGCTAACGCGGTATTGAACCTCAGACGCTCATCGGCTACACGGCCTACGTCCTCCACCGTTAAGGTAGGAGTTTTGCCCATGTTCTGCAATTTTTCAAGTGCAGCGACTGCCTCTTCTTCCGTGCCCATTTGTATAGCTCGGGCAAGCTGCCGCCTTTCGGCTAACTGTTGGGCCGCAAGTTCCTCGGTAGAAGGACCTTTTGGCACAACGGGTGCGGGTTGTGGCTCTTGGCGCAGGGCTTCCTTGCGCTGACGAGCCGCGTCTTGTAGGTATTCGTCCGCAGCTTCTACTTTCTGGGCACGAATAAGCCAGTCTTCTAGCGGAAGTGTAACGTCTTTGCCGTTAACCTTCCGGGTAATCATTTGGGTGGTGGGGGCTTCTTCCTCAGCAACCGGCTCTACCGGGGCTTCTGCAGCCTCTTCTTCATCTGTAGTAGGCGCTGCAAACGGTGTGGTAGACCCGTCGTCGTTGATGTCTGCTAAATCTTCAGCACGAATGGCATCGTATTGGTCACCAATACTGTTCAGCAAAGCAATGCGGGCGTCGTTGCCGGTGCCTATTGCGTCGCCGCCGCTAGGGCCACTGCCGCTACCGCCGCCGTCGTCGCCCTCCTCGGCCATTAGTCTAAAGTGTTTCAGTTTCATCATCTATTCCTTCTAAAATGCCAAGAGAAGTAAGTCCCTCTTGAATGCCCTGCTCTAGCCAGCCCATAAAGGCTTCGGCTTTCCACATGTCGGTCTGGCACTTGCGCACTGCTTCCGTATTGGAGGCGTCTAGGCGCTTGAAGTCTTCTACGGCAGAATTATATACCCTTTTTGCCCGACCCTGTAAATACCTACCAATGTCGGACTTGTTAAAGCTGTCAATCTGTTGGCCCAACACCGCCGTGGCGATTAGTTGGTCACTTTGGTCCGACATTCTTTGCTCCGGCTAGTTGCATATTAGATTCATGAGCGTGATTGGCCTGCATTATAGCGCCAATGTGCGTTGCAAAGCTGCGGCGGTTCTGGTTTTCTTCCTGCATGGTGGCAATTTTCTCTTTGGTCTGGCTAGAAATTTGCACTTTCTGCAAGCCCACTTGGTGTCCAACCATTTTGTCATTCAGTTTTTGCTGCATCTGCTGCATGGCTTGCTGCATCTGCTGCATTTGCTGCTGCATTGCAAGCACTTGCGGATTGTCTTGGGTAAAGAACCTAGTGCCGTCGCTGTAACCAAGATGACCAAAAATTTCCTTGCCCACCTCTTGCAAATTAACCCCGGGCGGGGGCGACTTAGCCATGGCGGCGTAGCTGTTCATGGCGGTTAAAAACTTTTGCAGTTTGGTGGTGGGGTCGGTAGCGCCCATGCCCACGTTTACAGTCAAGGTAAGCTCCTGTTTCAACAGGTCATCAGTAATAGCGGACAACCCAAACCGTTGAAATAGTTGGGCGTTGTTGCCAACCAAGCTAAGCAACACCTCGTCAGTCTCGTAAAACTGCTCCAACAACACAAGCTGACGCAGTACGGGCTGCACAAAAGTCTCCACGTAGGTGCGTATCATGTATTCAACCATAGTGCCCGTGCTTTGGTTGAGCATGGACATGTTGCGCGCCGGGCTGTTTTGGTGCGCGCCGCTTGCCATAAGGCCAGCAGGGTTAAAGTTGCCAAGCAACTCGTCCATGTCTAAGTTAATCCGGTTCTGCTCCTCATAAGCAGACTGCGTGACATCAGGCCAGCTGATCTCACGCACGTCTTTTTCGGGGTCATCCATCATAACTACGCCGCCGGGCACGTTACGCACTAGGCCACCAATGTCTACGTCGCGGCCACGCTTGGCAAACCACTTCTTGTTCAGTGCGAACTTGACGTTATCTAGGCGCTGGTTAACAACCTCGTTGGCCTCGTCCTGCAAGCCCTTGCCTAATGGGTACACGCCGCTAGGCATAATGCGGTGGGTTTCTAAAATGCAGCAACCCATTTCGTAAGGGCGGCGTCCATGCAGTACGGACTCGCTTAACGGCCTAGGCGTGCTGAGCATAGCCATGTCGCCCAGCGTGTAAAACTCAATGTCTTTACCCTTGTGGCGGTGTATGTGGCGGTGCACCCATACAACTTCGTAATCATGCACCGACTTACCATCCGAGTTGGTAGGGTCATCCCGGTCTTTTTGGCGGGCTTGGCGGGTACTGTCCTGTACGCTGGTGGCCCTGTTGAGCATGCCGTCGCTAACGGTGATCCATTCACCCGAGCGCATCTTGGCTTTGGCGTCCATCACGTACACGGGCATTAAGTGTATTACGTAGGGCGAGGAGTGTATGGGGTCGGTCCAGTTAGCGGCGGGGTCAATGCGTAGGTTCTCAACTGGGAGAACGTCCACCACTGGTTTGTCAACTAGCGCGGGTTTGCGCGCTGCTGTTGCGGGCTCTTTGGGTACGCGCGTTACTTGGTCTGTTTGTTCTCCGTCACCAAGAACAAAAGCGCCCACGGGCATGCCCTGCTGGGCGGGGTTTTCTTCGTCATTGGCGGGCAACACGGGCTCGGCCTCAGTGTCCTCTTCCTCTTCGTATTTCCAGTATATGTGTGCGCACACCACGCCCATGGTCTGTGCGTCCTGTATGCCGCCCTGCACAATTTGGAACCACGGAATCGATTTGGTTAGTCGGTATTGCAGCAGACCTTTCATGATCTCCGCATTCATCAACTGGCCCTTGTTCGACTGGTCCTGCGCGCCGACGCTAACGGTGTCCATATTGCTGAAGAATGCGGCGGCACTAGCGGCCTCATTCTTACGAATAATGGTGCGCGTCTTGGGTCTGTACAAACGACTCCGCTTTTCGTACGCGGGGGCGTTGTACTTACTATCGCTAGGAAACTGGCTGTGGAAGGCGCGTATGCTGTCCTCCCAAGTTTTGCGGTAGTTGGTGTCCATGTAGCTGGTGCTAGCTTGGTACGCACTACTAGCGCGAGTGAGCCAGTCTACGCCATCGAAAAAAGAGCCGTCATCAACGGGTTGGTCGCCCTGCGCGGTGGGTGCTACGGCTTTATTTTCCGGTTTGAACATTCTCTGCCCCACTTAGTTTGCCGGTGTTGCGTTGTACGTTAATGGCGCGGTCGTCGTACATGGCGATCATTCCGGGGTCTTTCACATTTGTTATGGGTAGTATAACACCTAGGTGTTCTTTCATCCACTTGCGCAGGGCGGGGTGTGGCTTGCGCGCGGTAAACAGGCGCACATCTACACCCTCGTGCAGCAACTTACGCACCAACTTGACCATGGGCTCAACGGGGTCGCCCGTGTGTTCGTCGCCCCGGTAGTGGTCGTACGTGGCTAGGGTGCCGTCAAAGTCCACCCCCACCCAATGCCGGAAAGTGTTCTCTTTCACTCAAATGTGTCTTTCCACTTTTTACCAAGCTCACCGGCGTCCATGCCTCTTTTACCTTGCCCACCGCCCATGCGCATTGCAAAGTCTTGCTTGTCTACGGCCTCGTGCCCACTATCGCGGTACTGCATGCGCGGCACGTAGCCCGCAGTGCGTTGCAGGGGTTGGCCTTTTTCGTCCATGCCACGGTCTGCGTTGTCTTGCGCGTTCATAGCGGCGCGGGCCTCTTTTGTGGGGCGCGCCACATTTACACCATACTTTGTGCCCTCGGGGGGTTTCATTGTTAGGTTTTTCTCTTTGTTCAAAAACTCACGCAATGTCATGCCAGAGTCCTCTAGCTCTTTTTTAGAGACTATACGGTTAGTAGCCATGGGTTATCTCCTTTGTCCAAATCTAAAGTTCCAAGGCACGCCCAGTTCACCAGCGTTCACGCCAGTAGTAGAGCGCTGCGGCATTGCCTGCTGCGGCATCATTTGCTGGGGGGCTACTGCCACGGGCACGGGCACGGGTACTACCTGCTGCGGCATGGGCTGCGCGGGTCTACCCAGCGTGTTAGCCATGGCTGCGGCTAGGCGGGGATTTACTTGGGGCATAGTGTCTAAGCTCCTATAGTTTGGAAGTGCTGGGGGTCAGACCCCTCAAGTTTAGTAGCAAACTCGCCGTCCCAAGTGCCACGGTTCATACCACAGCGCTCAAGTAGTTCGCCGCCAGCGGTGCGCACAAGTTTTTTAAACTCGCTAGCAGTGGCAATCTTGGTGCAGTCTAACGTGTAGCCGTAGTTGCCGGGTATAGCCATGTTCTTAACACACAAGGCGGCACCGGGTAGCCAACCCACAGCCCACAAGTGGCGGGGGTAGGCGTCGGTTAAAATTTGGGCTGCGGTTTTAGCCGCAGCCTCCATCATTACGGTCTCCTCGTCGTGAGAGGTAATCTCTACGGTCTGGATGTCGTTGCCGTTGGTGTCCATTTACTGGGGCTCTGCTGGGGTGGCGGGGGTGGCGGGCTCTACAGCCTCTACAACATCCACCACGGGTACGCTAGCAACGCCAAAGTCAAACACCGCTTGCAGTCCGGCAGCGTGGCTAGTGCCTACGCCCGTTTTATAAATAGTGTCAAGGTCCATATATACCTTCATAAGATTGGTCAGTGGAATCGAACTTACGCCCGTTGCTGAACTCGTAAATTCCGGGGTCAGGAGCTCTAAACTCAGCGCCCCATGCGCGGGTGGCTAGGTCTAGCCAGCTAGTAGTACGTGTTGTGACCTTACTGTTGATCATGTTCAGCGTAGCTAGGTTTTGTAAAGGCTGGGTAGTCTGGCCCATGTGCACGTCCTTTGTAGTGGCGGGGGTGCGGAGCCCCCATGCGCGGCATTATGCCACAACCGCCAGACCCTACTTTTTCTTTGCTGTCTTTGCAGACTGCACAAAGTCGGCTTTAGTAGGGGCGTCTTTGCTGCCCACCTTACGCATCCGCTCGCCAGAGCCGTTTTTAATGCGCTCTTGCTTTGCGTGGATGTTAGCGTAGAGCCCCGGTTTAGTAGCCACTTTTACCCCGCGTGCCCTTGTGCATTGTGGGCTCCATCTTCTTTTCCATGGCAGAGTAGGCTTTTTTGCCCGGTGCCATTTTCTTTTCTTTAGCTTCGTTAGCCTTAGTTTCAGGTTTACCGAAGGGATTCATTTTCTTTGTCGTAGCCATAGTAATTCCTTTTTACCATTTAACTTTATTCGCCCAGTATGCCGCAGACATAGGGCCCTTTGCAATGTTCTCGGCATGACGTGCCTTGAACGCCTCGTTTCGGGCAGACCCGGCAGGGCTACCCTTAACTCCTTGTTGACCAAAGTGAATTGTCTTAACTTGGTCGCCAGATTTTGCCACTACAACATGGCTTTTTGTAGGGTGACTAGGCGTAGCCTTGGGTTTGTTGTACCCGGTTACGCCAGCGCGCTCTAGTCTTGGGTCTTTGCTCATAGTTTAACGCTTCCGTTGGTCTTGGGCGGCTTGCCGCTTTACACTGTAGGCGATTGCCACCGCTTGCTTGACGGGCTTACCGGCTTTGACCTCGGTTTTAACATTAGCACGGAACGCTTGCGGCGTAGTGGACTTTTTTAGTGGCATGGTAGGGGTGCTCCTTAAATAAACTCGGGTTCTGCGTAGTCGGGTTCTCGGTAGCTGGGGGCTTTGGGCTGCATGTCGTAAATACGGGCTAGGGCGTCAATAAGGTCGACCCGGCCCCCGTGCGGGAAAAAATGAATCTGCATTTTAAGGTCTGCCACTACGTCGTAAATCTCACCGGTCTTGGTTTTGCGGCGTATGGGTTTAGAAATTCTAAAGTCCTGCCCGCTAGCGCCAAACCGCCGCTGCGTGGTGGTTAGCTTGTTAACGTCGGTGGGGTAGGGTATGTACAACTTACCGGCTCTAAGGTCGGGGCTCAGGCGTTGTACGCGGTCGGTTTTGCCACCCTCGCCATCACGCGGCCATGCAAGCTCCACTATGGGGAAGGTGCCGCCCTCGTCGGGTTTGCGCATCTGTTCTTCAAAGTAGTCAAGGTCGGCTTGCGCGCCAAAGGCCTCGTAGCCTACGTAGCAGTTGCGCACGCCGGGGCTGGCTTTCCATTTATGGTAGAGCATGGCGGTACGCTCCCAGCGCTCCCTTAAATCCATTTGGTGGTTAAATCCGTCCAAAATGTACTTGTTCATGCCGTAGTCTAGGCCCAGCACCACAATGCCGGTCTTGGCGCTGTTTTTCTTTTTACTGCGGGCGGGGTCCACTAAAATGTACACGTTAAGCGTCTCGGGGCGTACCTCGTAATATCTAAGGTCCTCAACGTTGAACATGCGCTGCTGGCCGCTAAGGGGGTCTTGCAGCATTTGGCAGGCAATGGTGGCCTCGCCTTGGGCTTTAACCTTTTCGTCCCACACGTCTTTGCTAAACAGCACGGGCGCACCGTCTATCTTGCCGGTGTCGGTAGCGGGGTACTTGCGCAGCTTGGCAACTTGGCGCTCCATAATGGTTTCGTAGGTGTCGGCGTAGCTGTAGCGGGTGCCTATGTGCCATTTGCGGCCTCCGGCGCTGCCCAAGTTGTCGGACATTTCCCATGCGGCGGTGGTCTTTTGTATTTGCTCGGGGGTGCTAACGCTCTCAATCGTAACTACGTCGTCATACACAAGCAAGGCAAAGTGTTTACTGGTGGGTTGGCCGTCTACTAGGCCGTGGGCCTCAAGTGTGGCCTCCTTGGGGTTGCTGCCCCGGCGCACTACAATGCCGTTGTCAAGGCTCCAGCTAGGGCTTTCCCGGCTGGGGTTGCTGTACAACACGGTAGGGAACAACGCTTTAAGCTCCTCGTTGCCTTCAAGCTCTTTTTGTATCTGGCGCAAAAACGCTTTGGCAATGGGCTTTGTGTGGCTGAATAACCCTACAGTAATGTCGGGGTTCTTCAATATCTCTTGTATTATGCCCGCAAAAGTTATTATGGTGCTCTTGTAGTGTTCGCGGGCCCACAGGTCTAAGTAGCCGTCGGGCTCGCGCTCAACCTCGCGGCACCGAGCGTAAAGCCATTCGTGTATAGCGTCTACCCGCTTAAGGGTACGCACAAGTAAATAGAATCTATCATTTTGGCTGAGCCAGACCTTAGCTGGGTCTCCAGCCTGTTCCTCAAGAATTTTCCAAAGCTGCGCTATCTTGTCGAATGGTGCATCTAAGAGCTGCTGCTTTAAGCGATCAGGGAACATTCTCGCCTCTCTAGAATACACTCTCCGTAAGCAATTCGTGTGGAGATTGCTCCGTAATGAAATATAGCTTGTGTGGCCTTGCCACGTCGTATGGAGGCAGTGACTTTGGTCCTATACTCGGGTGTTTTCCACTGAGCTACACGCAGCTCCCCTAAAGATTTACGTTTTTGGGGGTCTGCCCACGTGGCTACATTTGCTGCTGCATTAGCTTGCCGTGCTGCTGAACTTTTCCACTGCTCGGTAGATTTTGCTGAGATCTTAGTCCTTACTTCTCCGTGTGGGTCTAGCACACCCTCACCACCAGCGGTCATATTGTAGGCCGGAGCATACACCTTTATGGCCCGCTGCTCCATAGAACAAAGTGACTCCCAGTCATCGCAAATGATTAAAGTCTCCACTTTTGGCACCCCATACTTAGCAATGGCTTTAGTAACTAAGTGTCTAGGGTTTTTTGAACCTTTAACGTGTCCCTTTAGCCTGCGCTCCGCTGTAGAGCGCGTTATACCTATGTAGGTCTTTCCATTAGGGAAGCTAAGTTGGTACAGACACCCCATCTCGGATCTCCCCTACGTCAATCACCTCCAGGGACTTAGCGTCCTCAGGCGTGGGGGCCTGCAAGGCCAGCACGGCGTCAAACTTAGCCATAATTTTGTCAAGACCCTTGGTAACCGCCTCAGGGGGGCGTACGGCGTCGGGGTCTTCAATCAAGCCGCTAATACCAAACGCTTGGCGCTCAAGCAACACCAGTGTTTTGAGCGCGGTGGCTAGGGCGTTTATGCTGGTTACGCGCTCGGGCATGCTAATTACGCGCCGGTAGGCGGCGTTAAGCCTATCTATGCCACGGTCGTCCGGGGCGTTGAGTAGCTCGCCTAAACCCTCAAACTCCTCAATACCAACAGTTACAGCGCTAAGCTCTTCAAGCAGTTGGCTAACAATTTTACGCGCGGCTTTAATGTCGGTGCGGTGGTCCACCAACACCGTGCTCTGCATAGTGGCGGTAACGGCAATAACCTCGGTGCGTAAAGCGTCGCGCTCGGCGCGGTAGCGCTCGGCGGCTTTGGCGTCAATCTCCTCCTGCAAGCGGCGGCGGGCAAGGGGGTCGCGTAGCCAGCCGTTACGCGTGGCGCGGTTGCTTATGGCGCTGTCGGTGCTGCCAATATCAAGGGCTATGCTGCGTATGGATTTAACGCCAAGTTCGTACTGGGCTTGGGCGTAGGCCCAGTCGCCGGCTTTGTCGGGCAGGCGGGCGGGGGTGGCTGTTGCCATAGTAAATTAAATGTCGCTCTCGTCGGGGTTGTAGCCTGTGTACCCGGTGCGCTCCATGTAAGCGCCACCGCCCCGGCCCATATAAAACCCCATGCGGCGTGCAATATCGGGGTTTTGATTTTTCTGTATCACGGCGTCAAGCTCGTGGTGGCCGGTAAAGTTGGGCACCTGTCTAAATTCTTTGGGGGCGCATACGTGCAGCGGGGCACCTTTGGGGCTGTCCATAATAGGGTAACTCCTGTAAAAGTAAGGCCCGCGCAGTGTAGCACAAAAAATTTGGGAGTCCAAAATTTATAGCTTGCTACAAAGTAGTCAGTGCTAAAAATCGAGCGTCGAAAAAATTTAGAGCTGTGGACTCAGTGCTATGACTGAGGCAGGCCCTAGAGCCCTGCACCACTCGATGGTTCTGGTCAATTCGGCTCAGGTCAACCCGGTACCTTGAACGATCCTTGTCGATTCTGTAATCGTGGTCGCTCAGCTCAGGGTCGCTGAGCTCAGGGCACGTGGGCTCGGGGCTGAGTGGGTTCGGTGGGCACGTGGGCTCGGGGCTGAGTGGGTTCGGTGGGCACGTGGGTTCGGTGTAAGGTTCATGTAAGGTGCCAACCTTACACCAACCTTACAAGGGTCCAGGTGCTGGGTTGTAAGGTTCATGTAAGGTGCCAACCTTACACCAACCTTACACCGACGCCCGGTTTAACTTTACAAAACTTTACACGGCATGACCGTTTATAGCGCGCTATAATGTAAGCGTGTACCAATCCCGGTGCACTGTACTAACTAGGAGGCCTTATGGCACGCAAAGCAAAATCCCCCGCCCCAGTGGCAAACCCCGTGGTCGAAGTAGAGGCCGTTGAAGTGGCCGCAAACCCTTTCGCCGGTCTGTTGGCCGCACCAGTGGCACCAGTGGCACCAGCTAAGGTGCATGCCGTGGCCGTGGGCGGTGAGACCTATGTGGCCGCAAACCACGTAGCTACCTACAAAGGCACGCGTCCCGTGGCCGTGGGCGGTGCCACCTACCAACTGACCGGGCTGCCCTATAACCCTACCGCCGGGCACGTTAACGCATTACAGTGGCAGGCTGTGCTGGACGCTATTGAGGCCAATGACGGCGAGCCCGTTACCGTGGCGCAAGTGGCAGCGCAGTACCCGGCCGGTATCGCAGCCGGTAACGCAGCCGGGTTCTTGGCCTACCGGGCTAAGGGTGCAAAGCCGAATGTTGAACTAGCATAGGGTTTACCCTTAGCCCCTGAAACCCGGCCCCGGCCGGGTTTTTTGCGCCCGGAACCTTACACCAACCTTACACCGACAACGATTGCCGATCTGACCACGACCGCCGACCCGACCCGACGACCAGAGACGAGACGAGATGACCTGAGATGATTCTGGTCAGCTCTAGTATTAAATACATTTTGGATCAAATAAGAAACTCGCGCGCGTAGGTATCAGTATAGAGTCTGGTCAGCTCAGCGGTCAGCCCCAAGTGCTGACCATTTAGTTTGCCCGCTGACAACTCTGGCCCCCTATAATTGGCATGCCAGCAAATGGCTGGTGGTCTAATTACTAAGGGGTATTCGCACTATGACCGCACTCACAACACCCACACAAATCAACGCTTACAGGCTAGCCACTCTGCGTAGTGCGCTTAGGCTAGAGTCTAAGGGCATGCGTATGAGTCGGGGTCCAACGGCCCTGTCTATTCTGCGGGGTATGGGCTACAGCGGCACCCGTACCGCTGTGCTGGCTCAAGTGACCGCCGACGTAGCCGCCAGCATGCAGGAGCACTGAGCATGGCCAAACGCACTTACGAAGTTGAGCTAAAGTACGAGGCCTACGTGGTAGTGACTGTAGACGCCGACAGCGAGGACGACGCCGAGGCTCTTGCAATGGCAGAAGCCGCGCACCTTATTGATAATGGCGGGGGTTGGACGCTCGAGTCTATTGAGGAACTGGCCTGAGCGCTCAGCACCAAGGGCTCCACACTCTGGTTGTGTGGGGTCCTTTTATTTTAGCCCGGCAAAGTCAGCTCCAGTCTGGGGTCTAAAAGACTAAGTTCTTTCCAATCAAATCCTAAACTCGCGCGTATAGGTATCCAAGTATTCGGCTTTTGGGGCCAAAATTTACTACCAAGGGGCCGTTGACTCGCCACCATTTTGAGCCCCTAGCCCTTAGACAAAAACCCTACCAACTCAGCCCCCGCGCCCCATTTTGGTGGGTTTACAGTCCAAAGCCCAAAATTGGTAGCAAGGACCCAAAAATAGGACCGTTGTTTTATATAGCTTTTTTGCCACAATAACAAGTAGCATGGGTACCCAATACCACGTATTAAATTAAATATATTATGTTAAGTAGGCAGTTTCACATAGTGTAGGGTTATATATTTGCTAGTTACCATGCTACTAAGAATTAAAAACACTATACAATACAACAACTTACGCGGTAGCAAGCACCTCGCTACCTCCACGCTACCATGCTACCACCACTTTTAGGAGCCTAGACCCATGCCTAATGACTCAAGAAACCTCCCCTTTTTAAAGCCCGGTGGGTCATTTGTAACGGACCCCATAAGTAGACTTACGCTGTTCCTTAAACGCACGCCTGCTATTCAGCAGCTACAGTGTCCCCCCTATACCGAGCGCGTTAACCCCACGTGGCGTTTTATAGTGAATGGCGTACCTTGCGAAGTAGAGCGTAGCGACAAGCGATTTTACTTGCGCACTGGACGTAAACTTTTGCTTGATAGCACTTACACACGGGGCCAGAGCGGGCGGTTAGAGTCTAATATTCTAGCCTTGTAGCGCCCTGCCCAATGCTATACTGGCCCAAGGCAACAAAAAAGCCACGCGGGGCTGAATCCGGTGGCTTTTAGACTTCTACTTCTACACTTCTACTAGGACAACGCTCAGCAATGAGCGCTGGGTACATTATACCATGTTAGCCTATTCGCAGGTTAAGGGCACTACGCCCCATGCACACGTCACCCCCCCTGAGGTTATTAAATACTTAGCCGACCGCGGAATAAGTATCACCCTTGCCGCGCAGCTAGAGCTCAAAGTGCTTAGCGCGCAAGCCCTAATGGAGGCCGCACGGGGCATAGTTAGCGCATACGAGGACGACCGGTACGCTATAGTGTTCCCCCACCATAGTCCACTGGGGTTTGAAATTGAGTGGTGGAGCGCTAGGCTCGTACCCCGCCGCCCCGCTGCTGACCCCACCCCCCTGCGGGTGATACACAGTTTTGCCGCTGCCGTTGACCCCACCCTGGCCCCAGCCTACAAACTAGGCAAGATGTTCTGCCCGCCAAGCACTCCGCCAGCAGCGTATCTACCCCATGCAGCTACCTTACCCGACTGGACCAAGCTGCCCCGGGGCGCGCGGGTGTTCTTTCATGAGTCAGTCATAAAAGCGATCAATGGTGCGCGGTTGGGGCACTACAGCATCGGGCTAAACGGCGTGTGGGGTTGGTCTAGCCGCAAGCACCAAATAGCTCTGCTGCCCGAGATTAGAGACATACCTTGGCGCGCTTTAGAGCTTGAGCCTGTTATTTTGTTTGACACCAACATTAACACCAGCTTCCAAGTTGAGGAGGCCGCCAAGCGCTTAGCCGCTAAGCTGCTAGAACTTACCGGACGCACGGCGCGTATTCTGCGCATGCACACCAGTGCCGATTTACTTGGTGGTGCCGACTACGGGTTTGACGACTTTGCCGTTACTGTTGGCAACACCCACGCCAAGGCTTTGCTAGACACCCCTTGGCCCGACCTTGAGGAGATTGACATAAGCGAGGTCGAGCTTATGAAGTTCGCCTTGAACAGCAAAGTAGCCGTGGTGCGTAGTATGAGTAGGGTTGCCGATATTGAGAGCGGTGCTTTAATGACCACTAGCTCTTTTACCGAGCTTGTGTACGCGCACTATCAAGCCCAAGTGCCTTTGCCCGACGGCACTACTAAGGACGTCAACGTAGCCAAGCTCTGGCTAAAAGACGAGCGTAAGTTGCAGGTAGAGGGTTTGATGTACAGCCCCGGCCAACCCACCATCCACATGGACGCTGCCGGTAAGGCGTACCTCAACACATGGCGGGGTATGGGCTTAACCCCAGACCCCGGCCTTGTAGACCAGTGGCTTGGGCTGCTGAGCGCCAACCTTGGAGATTTAGACTTGCAGGAGTGGGTGCTTAACTGGCTGGCGTATCCGTTACAGCACCCGGGCGCTAAGTTGAACACCCTGCTGTTGATATTTGGCCCTAGCGGCACGGGTAAAGACCTATTCCTCACACCCATGCACGCTATCTACGGCAACAACGCGGTTAAAGTGAGCAATGACGAACTTAAGTCCACCTTTACAAGTCTGTACGCTGCGCGGCAGTTCATACACGCGGACGAACTTAAACGCACCCCCAGCGCCAGCGACAGCGTAAACCAAAAGATTAAAGGCATGGTCACCAACGCCACCATGACCGTTAACCGCAAAGGCGACCCCGAGTATAAGATCCGCAACGTAGCCAACTTAGCGATTACCAGCAACTACTACGACTGTATCAAACTAGACGAGGACGACCGCAGAGCCGCTATTATACGTTGGAGCCCTGTTACCGAGGCCTTAGACATGCGCGGCATGCAGGGTTACTGGCGTCCGTTGGCCGCGTGGTTGACCAGCACCGCTGGGGCGGCAGCTATCTACGCTTACTTACTAGACCGTGACCTAACCGGGTTTGACCCCGCCGCGTGGGCTCCCACTACTGTGTGGAAAGAACAGGTGATAGACGCCGCGCGCTCCCCTATTGAGCGGTTTGCTGCTCAGCTTAAAGTAGAGCCCGAACTACACTTGCCCCCGTTAACCGATGGCCGCGTGCTATTCACGGCTAAAGAACTTGCCATGTACCACTACGGCCTAGAACCCGCCAAGGGCCAGATAGACGCCTTGGCTAACGAACTCCGTAACCAGAATTTTGTACGCGCCAACCGCGACAAATCCATTAAAAGCAAGGGCGGTGGAGTTAACCGTTACTGGGTAGTTCAACGGGCCGACTTGCCCATACAAGACTGGCAAGACCCCACCGTGTGTGGGAAGCATTTAAGGGCACACGGACTTTAAAGCACGCTATAATTGCCTTGCCAGCAACCCGCTGGTGTTCTAATTAACTTAGGAGCATCCATACTATGGGGCAAGTCAAACAATACTATTACAGCTGTCGTTCTTGCGGTGATTGCATAGACCCCGAGCGTTACGCGCTGGGTTACAGAGTGTGTTTACCGTGTGGCGAGCAAGCCGCGCGCGTAGAGCGCACTAGCTGGTGCGTGGTGCAGGAGTACAGCAAAGGCGCGTATCAGTTGGTGACGGCCAGTGCAGCTTCCGTAACCTTACGACAAACCAACCCCAAGGAGCAGCGCACATGACTAAAGTAGTTGCCGGACACAACGACCCGGGCTACCTGCCCGACGAAGACCCCATTGAGTGCGAAAACCTACAAGAGGCAATACGTTACCTCATGCAAGCAGTGGCCACATACTTCCGTATTGAAATAGACGAGATAGAGCTTACCGTGCATGATGTAATGCGTTTCCAGCGGGCGGTAATGAACGCCGAGCCGGGCAGCACGTACATTTTCCGGGGCCATGCGTTCTGGGTGCACTAAACATGTACTACAAAGACTTTGGACCCTGCGTCCGCATTGAGTATTTAAACAGTCCGCGTGATCTAGCATACGACATCATGGTTTGCACTAAACAGCCTAACGACACTTGGCTAGCCTATCGTGGCTTTAACAGTTTGAGCAACGACTACGCCTTTACCAGCGCCAAAGAGCTAGCAGTCGAGCTGGAACAAAAATATAAAAATAGTTGTGCGCCGACTATATAGCACGCTATAATTAATTACCGGCCCAGCGGTTTTCTGGGTGTACTAACTAGGAGCATCTAGCATGAAATCTTTAACTGCCGCGCTTGCTGACCGCAAAGCCGACATTGCCCGCCAAGCCTCTAATGTCAAAACACTGAGCCGGGTGGTAAAAGCGACTAACTTGGCCCGGGCGTTTGACCGCCTAGTGGCCCACTGCCCCCAAGCCGAGCTTATGGTGTACAGCTACAGCGTCTACATTGATGTGCCTGTAAAAAGCATGCAGCACATGACTGACGCTTTAGAGTTTTTTGAGAATGAGCTGGGTGTCGAGTTCACCTCCACTAGAGACGAACCTACCGGCGGCGTGCGCCAGTTTGACATTGGCTGGCAGAGCGCCGAAAAGCTGGGCTTTTGGCTTTACGTCCGCGCGCTGATTAGGGGCAACGAAGACGACCCCACCGCCACCTGCAAACGCGTGCAGACCGGCGTTAAGATGGTTGAGCAACCAGTTTATGAAATACAGTGTGCTGAACAACTTGCTGTTGCATGAGTTTATAGCACGCTATAATGTAGGTACTGGCCCGGCAGCTTCCGGGATTGCACTAACTAGGAGAGTTTTAAATGGCTAATTTACGTATTCTACGCACCGGCAATGCCCTGACTTTGGCGGGTATTCGCCAAGCGTGTCCGGCGGTGTTTGCCACTGCCGAGGCCGTGGCCCCTACCCGGGGTCCCCGCTACGAGTATATCCCCACCATTGAGCCCCTTGAACGCCTGCTTGACCAAGGCTGGGGCGTATTTGAAGCCACCCAGAACCGTGTGCGCGTTGCTGGCAAAGAAGGCTTTTGCCGCCACAGCTTGCGTCTGCGCAAGCTAGACCAAGCCCTTGACCGCAACAAGTACGGCGGTGCCCTTGACGGCACTGGCGAACTTGTACTTACCAACGCACACGACGGCACCGCCGCCTACACGTTGACGGCAGGGTATTTCCGGCTGGTGTGCAGCAATGGCATGACCACTGGCAAAGAGATTGCCGCGCACCGCATAATCCATACCAAGGGGCGCAGCACCGGCATGGTGATTGACGTGGCTAGCCGCATCATCGAGGAAGACTTTCCTCGCATGATTGAGCAGATTGAAGGCTTTAAGCAGACCATACTTACTACCGAGCAAACTTACGAGCTTGCCGCCCACGCTATGGACTTGCGTTACGGCCTTGGCTTGAAACCCTTTAAAGCCGAAGACCTGCTTAAGGTGCGCCGCATGGTTGACGACGGACTTAGCGCGTGGTCGGTACTTAACCGCATACAGGAGAATGTGATGCAGGGCGGTTGGCATACCAAGAGCATGTTTACTGGCCGCAAGAGCAGCGTGCGTGCTGTTGAGGCTATTGGCCCCGTAGCCAAGATTAACGCTGGCTTGTGGACCAAAACCGAGGAGCTGTGCCATGGGTGATAGAGTACTTATGCAGTGCTGGAGCAGTAGCACCGGGGCCTTCGGGCCCGTGGTGTACGGCCATTGGGCCGGAGGCGACGCCCCTGTTATTGTGGCCCGACTTGCCCTGCGCATGGCAACCCGCCCGGGCGACGTGTACTACGCTAGTGCCCGCCTTGTGCAGGAGCTGTGCGCAGCAACCAGCGACCCCAATGGGTCGCTAGGCGTGAGTATTTGGAACACGGACCATATACTTACTCCCGACGACAGCCACGGCGACGCTGGCTGTTGGCTAATTGATGTTAGCGACAACTTTAGCACCAAAATACTAGGAGCTAGTGGTGAACAATATTAAAAAAACCTACATTGTGTTTGTAAACAACATAGAGCGTGAAGTGGAGGCCACCAGCGCCGAAGACGCTATAGATCAAGTCTATGAAGACATTGGCTACGACCCGGGCGAGGTATCCTGCGAAGAAGACGATGTACTTAGCATCTGCCAAGCGTGTAACGGCAGCGGCGAAGGAATGAACGAAGGCACCACTTGCCGAGCGTGCCACGGAAGGGGCGAGTCATGAAACATATGCTGCCCCGCTACCGCGAATTTGTGCGCGCTACCCTAGCCCGCCCCGACGCTAGCGTTGAAGAGGTTACCAGTGCCACCGCACTTGACCAGTGTATTGAATGGATAGACGACGTGCTACCTATGGTCACGTTGTTAGACGACGCCGGAGTGGGGCCCAAGCAACTTAGGCGCATACTTGAAGAAGCTGAGCACTTAGAGGAGATTTTAGAAGGCAACCGCATTCATACTTTAAATCAACTACAGCGCGTACTTGGCGACGTACAAACCGCCAAGGCTGCACTTGGCACGGTACCCGCACCTACACCCTTACCCGCCACCGTGCGAGCTGCTGCGCAGGGGTCTGACGCGTTCAACGCCATGTTTGCCAGTACACCACCGTGGCCCACAGCGCCACGGCATCCTTACGACCGGAATTTTGAAACTTAATACCCTGCTACAATATAACCAGCGCCCACACCGGGCGCGCCAAGGACCTAACTAATATGCAACACTTATATGAACACCCCGGTAGCGGTGTATTTTTGAACGTAACCTACGTGCCCGCTACGCCTGCGCACAAGACCCAAATACAGGACGTGCGCGTTACCGACAGCACCTACCAGTCCGTAGGGCCAGACATTGCGCCCCTGCTGCACGCCACCCACCTGCTTGACACTACCGGCCCCGTGACTATGGCTACGCCGCTGCTGGAGCTTATCTCGGAGGACATTACCCATGGATGACCCCACCCTTGGCGACTTTGTAGTGCTTACCGCCACCCAGCTTGCCGATAAAGCAGACGAGCACTGGCGTATTAAGACTAAGCGTTTGGCTGCCGACAAAATTGCCGCTGCGCTTAAAACCGATGAGAGCGCACTTGAGGCTGCTATTATCAGCCAGATGCTGCACCAAAAGATTACCAGTATTGGTGGCAAGACCGTAATTTACGGCTTGCCCAAGCCCACTATGGAGCCCGTTGTTAGCGACTGGGCGCTGTACTGGGCATTCATCAAGCAGACTGATGACATCAGTTTGTTTGAAAAGCGACCCGGACGGGCCGCTATTAAAGAGCGCTGGGGTTTGGGCGAAACCATACCCGGCGTTGTTCCGTTTGCTGTTTACAAACTATCTAAAACTGGAGTTAAATGACATGAATACTTACAATGAGAGTAACAAAATTGGCCTTGCAAGGGTCGAAAAACAAATGGCAGTTGCTCGCGAGGTTGACTACAACCCCACTGTACGTGAAAATTTGGATAAGCGGATTGCTCATCTTGAGCACGAGCTTTCCGAAGCAAGAGCTAGCAGAGAGGCACTTGCCCCCTTGCTAGATATCAAAATCCGCGACATCCGTCGTGCGATGGACTATTGAACTAATTAGGAGTTACTTATTATGGCTACTACTGTCGTTGTACCAACCAAAAGCACTGCTGTTGCAGTGCCGTCGGCTAGCAGGTTTGCGGCGCTCGCTGCGCAAGCCAAACAAGCCGCCGCCAAAGAGCGCCCCAACCTGAGCAAAATTAGCTTAAAGTCGGGGGTTATAAGCTACGGGGGTCAGCCTGTAAAGGGCAACGTACTGCCGTGCATCATACTTGCCGCTAGCTACAAAAACGCCCTGTACAAGGGCCGTTACGACCCCAACAACATTGTTAACCCGAACTGCTTTAGCCTTGCCGAGACCGATGACGACATGGTGCCTGACAGCGTTGTTACTAACCCCGAGCACAGCCAGTGCACCGGCTGCCCCAACCGCGAATGGGGCAGCGACCCCAACGGTGGCCGGGGCAAAGCCTGCAAAGAAACCCGCCGTTTGGTGCTGCTGCCCGCTAGCGTGCTTGACGCCGACGACCCTTTAAAGGCCATTAAAGAGGGCGAGCTTGCTGTGCTGGACATCCCCGTTATGAGCGTTAAGTTCTACAGCCAGTATGTCAACATACTAGCGGGTAGCATCGGGTTGCCAGCATGGGCCGTAGTTACCGACATTAGCACCAAGCCCGACCCCAAGAGCCAGTTTGTTGTGCAGTTCCAAGGCATTAAGGCCGCTGGCGGTGACGACATACTAGACGCCCTTGAGGCCCGCCGTAACGAGGCCATACGTATTAGCCTAGTTGGCTACGACGCCTCCTCGGACGAGGAGTCTGAGCCCGAGTTGCCTGCTGGCAAAAAAGCTGCCAAGAAGTTTTAAAGTTTGTACCCCGTGCCATCGTTAGTCAGTTGCCAAACTCACCGTGGACACTCCCTGCACGGTGCACTTAGGCACGGGGTTTTTTACCACATACGGGGGAAAGCGAATTGCCTTGTGCTGCCGGTACCCCACCCTATTTGGATGTTTAATGCACACCATTGACTTTGAAACAGAAGCTATACGTGGCGCACCCAGCTATAGCCCGCCCAAGCCCGTGGGCGTGGCACTTAAACGGGGCGTAGACGCGTCAATTTACCTTGCGTGGGGCCACCTTACGGGCAACAATACAACGTGGCCCCTAGCGCGTGCCGAGGTACTGCGTTTTTTAAAGCAAGCCGACAAAGCCGACGGCTGGCTAGCCCACAACGCCGCCTTTGAAGCCGCCATACTTGAGCACTACTTTGACTACAAAGCCAAAGACCCACTTATGGTGCACGACACCATGTTTTTACTTTTCCTCACCAACCCTTACGCTATGAGCTTTGGCTTAAAGCAAAGCGCCGAACGTGAGCTTGGTATGCCCCCCGACGAACAAACCGACCTTATGCACTGGGTGCTGAGCAACGTACCACAAGCCAAACGTAGCGACTGGGGCGCCTACATTAGCAAAGCCCCCGCCGAGCTTTGCGGTGTGTACGCCATTGGCGACACAGACCGTACATTCCTTCTTTACGAGAAGTTATGGCCCCGTATGATGTCCATGGGTATGTTAGAGGCCTACCGCCGCGAGCAAAAGCTAAGCCCCATACTTGCAGAATCTACACGGCGTGGTGTGCGGCTTGATATGGATAGGCTCGCCGACGACATAGTTATCTACACCGACGCCATGCGGGTTGCGGAACAATATGTACACTCGCGCCTAGGAGAGTTCAATATCGATAGCGATGAGGAGCTAGCTAATGCGCTTGACAAAACAGGTATGGTTACGGACTGGGTGCTCACCCCCACAGGTAAACGGTCTACCGCACGCAAAAACCTTGTGGGTAGAGTTAAAGATGCCGACCTTTTACATTTTATGGCATATAGAGGTGTTCTGGCTACGTGCCTAGGCACCTTTGCTGGCCCGTGGCTTGAGCAAGCCTTTGCCGAAGGCGGGCGCCTACACCCTAGCTGGAACCAAACGCGGGGCGAAAAGGGTAGCGGCGGCGACATGTCCGGCACCAAGACCGGGCGCATGAGCTGCAAAGCACCCAACTTGCAAAACCCACCTAACGACTTTGAAACCTTGGTGGTGCCCCAGCAAATAGCAGACCTACTACGCCTAGAGGCACAGCGCACCAACCGCATTATACATCCCGTGATGCACATGCGACAATACTTGCTGCCTGAGGAGGGCCATGTGTGGATAAAGCGTGACTTTAGCGCACAGGAGATGCGTGTAATGTCCCACTACGCCGAGGGCAGCTTGTACCAAGCATTTAAAGAAAACCCCAGCACCGACCCCCACGCCGCCGTGATGGCTATTATTAAAGCCCAAACCGGCATGACCATGCTGCGCAAGCATGTTAAGATTATTGGATTTGGCATTATGTACGGCATGGGCGTTGACAAGCTAGCCGATAGTATGGGAGTCGATAAAGATGAAGGCACAGCCCTCCGCAACGCCTATTTCGCTGCTCTTCCCGAAATCAGGGAACTATCGCTTGACACTAGAAATCGCGGTAAACGAGGCGAGTTTATCCGCACTTGGGGCGGACGTGTCTATTATAGAGAGCCTAACCTCGATAGAGATCTTAGTTACAAGCTGCTCAACTATCTCATACAAGGCAGCAGTGCAGACCAAACCAAGCAGTCTATTATCGATTACGATAAAGAACGTGCACCAGACGAGGTAATGCTTGCCGCTGTGCATGACGAAATTAACGCTAGCGTCCCCATTGACAACAAGGCCGCTGGTATGGCTAGACTACAACTAGCAATGGACAAAGACCGTTTTGATGTACCTTTTAGAAGCGAAGGCTATGCTGGCCCCAACTGGGCAGATATTGAAAATTATGAACCAACAAACTAACCCGCCCATGCTTGAGCCCGTAAAACTACGGTGGTCTTTTAGCCAATGGGAGACCTACAACGCCTGCCCCGCCAAGTGGAAGTTTGGCAGCGTTATGAAGCTACCGCGCCAACCCCCCGGCCCCGCCGCTGCCCGTGGACTGGAGGTACACGCCAGTGTTGAAAAATACGTTGTTACCGGCAACCCCGGCGACCTACACGGCGCTATTAAGAGTAAGTACATACCCGTGTTTGATGAGCTACGAAAACACGAGAACGGCGACATGCACCTTGAAAAGAAGCTGGGCTTCGATGTAGACTGGGCGCGGTCCCCACCAGCGGCCAAAACCACTGCCTGCATTGCCATACTTGACGCCGTGCGCTACCGTAACGACGGCGTGGTGCAAGTCTATGAGTGGAAAAGCGGTAAGCCCAAAGACACCCACACCGACCAACGCAAGCTATACGCCCTGAGCAGCTTTATTGCTTGGAGGGCCACTAAAGCCGAGGTTACTACCTACTACCTAGAAGATACCGAGGTGCCACAAAAGTTGAGCATATCAGCGTCCGGGGCTGAGAAGTTAAAAACCTTGTGGGATGGCCGCATTGCTATGATGTTACGCGACGAGTTTTGTGCCCCCAAGCCCAGCTTTGGCTGCGTCTGGTGCGACTTTAGTAAGAAGCGCGGCGGCCCCTGTCGGTTTGGGGCTTAATGCTTGAAAAAACAATTGAGCGCGCAGTGTGCACGTGGGCAAACACCCACGGCATACTAGCCATAAAATTTACGCCAGATGGGTCTACCGGCTGGCCTGACCGTATTTTCCTTTACAAAGGGAAAGTTCTATTTATTGAATTCAAAGCTCCGGGTAAGGCCGAGCGCCCCGCGCAAGCACACCGCCGACAGCAGTTGCAAGCGCAGGGGTTTACTTCTGAGGTACATAACGATGTGGACACCGCAATCCAAGCCCTACACGCCGCGTTCTTTCCAAGAGACGGGGATACGCCTAGGCATTAGTCAAGCAGCAGCGGGCTTTTTGCTAGACCCCGGCCTTGGCAAAACCACCATAGCCTACGCCATAATCAGTATTCTCTTAGAGAAGAGAATGATTAAGAAAACGCTTGTAGTATGTCCACTAAAACCCGCGTACAACGTGTGGCCCAAACAGCACAAGACGTGGAACGAATTTAAACACCTACGCGTCTGCGTGCTGCACGGCAAGAACAAGCAAGCGTTGCTTGAGAGTGACGACTACGACGTTTACGTGATAAACCCCGAGGGTCTACCGTGGTTATTTGGCGTGGTGGGCAACAAGCCCGCCCCCGCCCGCATGACCCTTGTGCGCAATAAATTTGACGTGCTATTTGTTGACGAGAGTACTAAGTTTAAAGACACCAGCACCAACCGTTTTAAACTGATACGCAATGTGGTAGGTATGTTCAACCGTAGGTACATACTTACAGGCACACTCAACCCCACCGGGCTTGAAGACATATTTGGGCAGACTTACTTGCTTGACGAGGGGGCTGCGCTAGGGCGGTTCATAACCGCGTACAGGGCAAGGTACTTTCACCAAAAGCCGTGGGACAAATACACCCACTACCCCAACGACGGCGCATTTGAGGCCGTCTGCGAGCGCATTTCCCCGTACATGCTAAGGGTGTCCCGTGCGGAGATAACAGACTTGCCCGCCTTGCTGCTTGACGACAGATACATTGACCTACCCGCCCCCGCGCAAGCGATGTATACCGCTGCCGAGGACGACTTGATTATGCGCTTAGAGGCCAATGTTATTGTAGCCGCCAACGCAGCAGTAGCGTCAAGCAAGTGCAGGCAGATAGCCAACGGTTTTGTGTACGACAATATGGGGGTAGCCCACCACATACACGACCAAAAGCTAGAGGCCCTTAAAGACCTTATTGAAGAGCTTGCTGGCGAGCCCTTGATTGTAACTTATGAGTTCCAAGAAGACCGTGACTTGTTGATGCGGGAGTTAAACGTACCATCAATATCTACAGGCAACACCAAGAAAGACGACGAGACTATTGAGCGGTTTAGGCGTGGAGCATTCCCGGTAGTGTTGGGCAGTACAGCGTCCATATCACTAGGGATTGACGGCCTACAAGACGTGTGCGGACACATGGCTATGTTCGGTGTTACTTGGAAACTGATTGACTACTTGCAGGTTATTGACCGCATACGGCGACAAGGCAGCACGCATGCGTCGGTAATCATACACCGCATACTGGCTCGCGACACCGTTGACGAGCGCGTTGTGCGCAAACTAGACGAGCGTGAGGGTGAGATGATTGACTTTATGGAGCTTCTGCAAGAGATGCGCCAACGTTAGAGTTTATAGCACGCTATACTGTACGCACCCCCACCAAAACAGGCATACAAATGAATATCTTCTTCTTAGATCGGTGTCCATTCACCGCTGCGCGGCATCAACATGACAAGCATGTTGTAAAGATGTGCTTAGAGACCGCGCAAATCCTGTGCACCGTGGGACATAGCGTAGGCGCGCAAGTGCCCTACAAACCCACGCACGCAAAGCACCCATCTGTACTATGGGCAGGCGCAAACTGCCATAACTTTGAATGGCTTGTTGACCATGGCCTTGGCTTGTGTGATGAATACACTCACCGCTACGGCAAAGTGCATGCTTGCCAGCGCGTTATTGATGACTTGCAGCACGTAGGTAGACTGCTGCCCTTTACTTTGTGGACCGACCCCCCACAGTGCATGCCCCCCGAATACCAATGCCCCAACGACCCCGTTTTGGCTTACCGCACCTACTACATTCAGTGCAAAATTAGCCAGTCTAAATGGACTAACCGCGAGCCCCCATACTTCGTATTAGATTCCCTACTGCCCAGCACGGGAATTAAAAGCATGGTATAATTTACTCAACCCCTAGAGCATTGGGGGCAAGCAAATTAGTGGTAAAGATGCTCCTTTACTGCGTTGTTTTTAGGAATTCAAATGGCAAAAACCAAGTCTGCCCCCAAAGCCACCACCAAGCTCAATCCTAGCATCATCGCTACTAAGGCTATCATCAAAGCCTCCGTTGCCGAAAAAGCCAAGACCCGTGCCGGTGTGCGTGGACCCAAGGGCGTTGCACTGACCTCTGTAATCACGTTGCTCGCGGGTGCAAACCCCAAACGTCCTACCAGCAAAGCCTACGAGCGCTTTGCCGCCTATAAGGACGGCCTTACCGTGCAACAAGCACTGGACAGCGGCCTTACCACTCCCGATCTAGCCTACGACGCAGCCCACGGCTACATTGCTATTGAGGGCTATGCTGCGGAACTGGTTGTTAAAAAAGAGCGCCCAGTTAAAGAACCCAAAGCACCAAAGGCTAAGCGGGTGAAAGCTGAAAAAGTAACAGCCGTGGCTACCGAAGCGCAAAGCGAGTTGGAAGCCGCCACTGTAGAAGAGACCATCGACTAAGAAGATGCAAATCTTCATCCCCACCTATGGGCGGGCAGGTAGCCAGACTACCTACCGAGCACTGGTGGGGGCGGGCCTTATAGTCACGCTCGTGGTCCAAGACCGCGAGCGTGATTTGTATTGTGCCTACCCCCACGTAGAAGTGCTACCGCCGCATATACAAACCATTGCGCCCACGCGCCAATACATATTGGACCACTTAGTGCACTCGCGCACGTTTTGCATGGTAGACGACGACTTAGTGTTTTACGCCCGCCGCACTGACGACCCCACCAAGCTACGTGACATCACCCCCACCGAGCTAGCGGCTGCATTTGCAGACATGGGGATGCACCTCAACTTGCCCGGCGTGGCGCATGTGGGTTTTGCCGCCCGCGAAGGCGCTAACCGCAATGTTGCCGAGTACTTGGATAACACGCGCATTATGCGAGTACTAGGCTACCACGCGCCCACGCTGACCCATTTAGGGCTTAAGTTTGACGCCATGGAGGTGATGGAGGACTTTCACGTAGCACTTAGCCTGCTAGAGGCTGGCTACAGCAACCGGCTTATGAACCACTACGCCCACAACCAAAAAGGGTCCGGCACTGCGGGGGGTTGCTCACACTTCCGTACACCGGAACTACACGCCAAAAACGCACACTTGTTGGCTGCGCTGCACCCCGATGTGGTGAAAGTAGTGCAAAAAGAAACCAAGGGCGCATGGGGCGGGGGCACCCGCACAGACGTCAACATTCAATGGAAGAAGGCATATGGTAAACGCACTAGCTAGCTACCCCCGCACCAGTGACCTTGCGTACTGGATAAACGAACGCGAGTCTATACGCCTGCGCAGACAAGCCGGTGCACCCGCCCCTTGGACCATTGACCCCGACATGGCTAATGTGAGGTATTGCAATGTACATCGTGAAGACGATAAGGTTACTAAGTGGCTTCGTACTAACCCTGTGTATAGCGGCCCTGACGTTGCTGTTTGGCGCGTTGTGCTTAGCCGCATGGTCAACCGTATTAGCAGCTTGGAGGCTATTCAACTCTACGCTGAAGAGGATAGTTTGGTGGACATAAAAGCTATGCTAAAAGAGCTGCGCAAGCGTTGGACTATCTGGGGCAATGCGTACACCATAAGCACCTGCGGTAAGAGCATGGACAAAGTGGACTACGTACTTGACCACGTAGTTGCTGCTGTTAAACAGCGAGCGTTTATTTTTGACACCCTTGACAGTACACATCAACAACTAATGCGGGTTGACGGCCTTGGCAGTTTTTTGGCCGGCCAAGTGGTGGCAGACCTTAAAAACATGCCGGGGCATCCGCTAAGCGCAGCACCCGACTTTGACACCTTTGCAGTGCCCGGTCCGGGTAGCCTAAAGGGGCTTGCGGCATACTTTGGGGGGGTAGCTACACCGGGGCAGTTTAAAGCCCTGCTGGGCACCGCCACGGCCCAAGTGGCACCCCTGTTGGCAAATTACGTAACCCCCATACACGCACAGGACATGCAAAACTGTTTTTGTGAATTTAGTAAGTACATCCGCGTGCGCGAAGGCGGTAGAGCAAGGAACAACTATGCACCTAATTAAAGTACGGAACATTAACCAAGCCGTTGACGAGGGCTTTAACTGGCTTAAAGTAGCCGGTGTGGACGAACCCAGCCGCAACGGCACCGTGCGGGTGGCTCCCGGCCCGGTAGTTACCGAGTACACACACCCCACCGAGCGTGTGCTTTTTAACACAGACCGAGATGCTAACCCCGTGTTCCACTTACTAGAGTCTTTGTGGATGTTGGCGGGGCGGCAGGACAGCGGCTTTTTACTACCCTACAACGCCCGCATGGCCGAATACGCCGAGCCTAATGGCGATATCCACGGGGCCTACGGCTACCGCTGGCGCAACATGTTTGGCATAGACCAAGTGTTAGAAATTGTGCACGAGCTACGCAAATCGCCCAGCAGTAGACAGTGCGTTATGCAGATGTGGTCTGCTACGGCCGACCTTGGCTGTACCGCTAAAGACCGCCCCTGCAACACGCACATCTATTTTGACACTAGACCCTGCGCTACCGGCGCACGTAGCTTAAACATGACCGTGTGCTGCCGCAGTAACGACGCTCTTTGGGGTGCCTACGGCGCTAACGCGGTGCACTTTAGCGTGTTGCAAGAACTTATGGCGCTGGGCATTGGAGTGCCCGTGGGCGTGTACAGACAGTTTAGCAATAACTTCCACGCATATACATCGGTGCCTTTAGCGGCGCAGTGGTTAAAGCACCCCCCGGCATACGAACCCACCGCCTACCCACCCGTAATACCGTTGTTGACACCATTAGAAACGATTGAAGACTTTTACATGGACTGCCGTGCCTTGTGCAACCCACGCGCCGTGCAGACGTATGTAACTAACTTCTTTAACCAAGTGGTAGTGCCCTTAAAAACCGCCTACGACGCCCGCAAACTAGGTGCCCGCACTTGGCGCTTGCAGCTAGACCACATGCCCCACTGCGACTGGAAGGTGGCCTTTATTGAATGGACCGAGAGGAGACAACATGTCAGCTAACGATACCCAAGTGGCCGGTACCCACTATCACACCAAGGGCGCTGCTCTACAGCACTGGGACCTTGTAGCCATGTTTGAGTGGGACTATTTTCAAGGCCAAATTACCAAATACTTAATGCGTTGGAAGTACAAGCACAAAACCCCGGACGCTAGACTGGAAGACTTACGCAAGGCCCGCCACTTTTTAGACAAGTACATTGAGCTTGAGCAGGCGAAAGCCGAGCAATGCAGCACGCTATAATTAACCATACCCCCGTACCTATGATGCAACCCCTACCTATTAAGACCAAATCTAGCCTAGACATACCTAAGTTGCTTAGTATGCTAGAGGCCGACCCCCGCCCGCAACTATTCGCGGCAAATGCGGGGGTGCCTGCCACCGTGCGCAACTGGATGCTACGCCACCACTACCCCAAACGCCTGAGCGCTATTACTTTGGCGGGCGGCTTTGCCCTGTCACTTAAAGGAGACACCACATGACTAAAGACCGTTACCCCCGCACACTTAACGAGGCTTTTGGCCCTTACAACGACCGTTGGTACAGTGTTAACCCCCACGATTGGCAAGACCTGTTAGTTGGCGTGTGTAGTTTGGTTGCAGGTGTTGTGCTTGTGGGCCTAGTACTCTGGGGCGTTGTATGACTTGCAACAACGACTGTGACCAAGGCAGGCGATGCAATTGCGGTCTAAAACAATGTAATCTTTTTTTAGACGTCATGGAAGGGTTTGTCACCCTGTCCGCACTTGTCGGCATCGTTGCCAGCATTTGCTTTGCATTTGGCTTTTACTGGTATCGCACATGAAAGCACAATGGCCCGAACGCATTCGCGCAATCCTGCGTGACGAAGAAGACGGCTGCACCATAGCAGAGCTTGCTGATCGCTTGAGTGCGCCAAAAGCGTCTATTGCATCCGCCGTAACTCGGATGCCTGACACCTACATAGACAGTTGGACTGAAGCAGGCCAAGGCCGACCCTATGAGGCTATCTGGTGCGTAGTTGTTACGCCTGAGAACTGCCCCCAACCTACAAGGAGAATTAAATGAAAGAAGCACTGAAGCTGGCGCTTGAATGGGCAGAAGCGCATGGAGAAATTGTTTTTGCTGGTGGCGGTACGTCTGCTGTAGCAGGCATGAATGCGTGGGCCGCTGCCCTCAAAGAAGCCCTAGCACAGCCAGCGCAGGAGCCTGTGGCGTTGGATGTGACCATTGAAGGAGATGCGGCAAAAATTCTGGCTGCTATGTTGGAGCCAATGCTTGACGAACCGACCGCAATTCGCTTGTTGGTCGGAAGTGGTTATTTGGGATACGGACTATATGTTGCAGCCTCCGAGTATCAAGATGAAGGCGCGGTATTTTTGGTCAACACCACCCCACCCGCAGAACAGCCAGCACAGCCAGCGCAAGAGCCGGACGAGTTAACAATTGCTTACATGAGCGGGTTATATGACGGCAAGAAAAAGCGCCCGTGGATAGGGCTGACGTATGCGCAATTCTTGGAAGCTGCAAGGCTTGCCGAAACCGGAAATTATCTGGTCGCGTTTCAACGCATCCAACAATGGTTGCAGGAGCTGAACACATGACCGAGCAATACTTAGCAGGCGGCTCAGAGTTTTTGTACCCAAAAGCAGGCGATCCACGGCCACCAATGACAACTAAAATTCTGCTTTTGACTCAAGGTGGTGTTTGCATACCGGGATTTTGGAATGACCACTGGTGCTTGGGCTGGTTACCCTTACCTAAGCGGAATACAGCTAAAGAAGACACTAAGCAAGCTGACTAGCCGCAGCCTGTACCTGAGCAACCCGGTTGCCCCAACCCTTGCCGAATGTACCCCACGTAGGCAGAGTAGCCAGAAACTGCAACCGTTGGTCATTGTACTGGGCAATAAGGTCCTGCACGGGCACTGCGGCCACTGCTGCAAGGGTAGCGGGGCCAATAGCGCCGTCAGCAGCCACGCCTACGGCCTGCTGTAGCCACTTGGCAGCACGCCCGGGGCCGCTGTTAATGGAGGCGTCAAACACGGCGTAATCCAACCCAGCGGGTAACTGATCACCAGCAACCCGGTCCCAATACTTGCTCTTGTACAAGGGGGCAACGGCGGCAGGGGTAAGGGCGCGCATGTCGGCCTCGGATACAGGGTGCCCCACAAAAGCCTCCCACACGGCCTTAGTACAGCCCAAGTTGGTCATGCCTCCGGGGTCTTTTGGATTATTTACATAACCCCCCTCTGACTGGAGTACGTGGGCCAAAGCGGCGGCAAAATTGTTTTTCATTTCAGCAGCTCCTTGCTCATGGTTTCAGTCTTGTCCTTGCTGGATTTACTGGAGCCGTAGAAAAAGCTGATGATCGTCGCCACGGCAGTGCCCAATAAGAAGCCAAGGATAATGTTGCCGAAGTCTTTGCCACTGGCGGGCACCGTGCCGAAGGTAATGGCGAAGAAGTAAGACATTGAGCCTACGCTCCAGAACCAAGCGAACCAATAAATAAAATGCTTGGCAAACAAATCCTCTTGCTGTAGGGCCACTTCCTGCATGTGCCGTGCGGAGTCGCGGTCGGCGTTCTCCAGCTCGAACTGGCGTAGGTCTAATTCAGCTAGTTTGGATGCCGCTTCCGGGTCGCCTGCGATGGCCTTAGCCACGGCCTCCACAGTATCTTCAACGCCAAATTTGCTAGCAATAGCAGACACAGCAAGCCCCCCGAGAGGGCCGCCAACGGCGGTAGCAACAGCGGGTGCGATGCCCTTGAGTAAATTAAGTAGAGTTTCCATATCATTTCCCCATAAATGCCACATATTGCGCGGTGCCCCACGCGACTAAGGTAAGCAAGGCTGCGATGGCAGCAATGAGAAGCACCAGCTCAATGACTTCCTCAATCTCCTTCTTGCGCTTTGCTTTGGCCTTGTCGGCCTCAACCTCGTCTTTTTTATTTTGCGCCACAATGCGATTGCGCTCCCGCAGGAAGTCCATCCAGAGATTGGTTTTGCCCCTGCGCATGAAGGAGTTTTTGATCTCTTCCTCAACCTGCTGCATCTCTTCGGCAAGCTGGATAAACTGCATGGCCTGCGAATTTACCGACTGAAATGGGTTCTTAGTCGGGCTGGCCTTCTCTTTCATCACCGCATCTTTGGCATCAAAGAATTGGTGAAACAATTCCGAGGCATCTTTGCCAAGGGCAATGGCCTGTTTCACGCCCGCTATGGTTGCTCGGGCCGTGGCGATGAGCGTGATGGGGTCGATCATTTGTCTTGTTTGTTATCTAACTTGTCAAAGATTTTATCAAGCATAGCTTTGACATCACGCATGTCTTCACGATAGTCATCACGACCTACGTAAGTTTTTGGTAAGTCTTCTCGCATCTTAGACAAGTCAGCTTTGAGTTCTTTAACTGCTGCCCATAGTTCTCTAGCAAACCACCCAACAACAGACATAGCAACACCAAGGATTACATTAAGAAGTTGTTGGTATTCCATATCCATATTCTACTTGTCAGCCAGTGCAGTAGTGGTCAGTTCACGCAGCACCAGCATCAGCACAGGCCACAGCATAATGATGTATGCCCGATAAGGTGCAGGCACAAATTGCCCAAGGAAGCCGCTATTAGCCTCAATGACAGTCAGCAGCGCACCAACCAAGGCTACCCAGTAGGTTTTGGACTTGAAGCGCTGAATGATGGCATTCATGCTGTCACCCAAGGCAAAGCAGGTTCAGCAGCAGCTTGTGCCAACTGACGAGCAATCTGTCCAGCCACCTGGGCTTCACCTTCGTCCTTGATTAGACTGGTAGATGACTGCTCAACGCCATCCATGTCTGTCCAAGTAGTGACAACAGGCTCAAAGCACCAAGCAAGCACTTGCTCCTCAGTAAGCTGGTCGTAAGGGATAAACAAATCCCCACGGGCAAGAGTGCAAGTGTATGCAGCCGATGCTGTGCTGTCTCCATCGGTAGCGGTGACTGTCAGGTCAACCTTGACAACCAAATTGTCTTCAGCGACTGTGACTTTGTTAATTGACCATTTAAATTCCATGATTTTTCCTTAAATTAATTAGTGCTTTGTTTCCAATCAGCAGCAGTCAATCCTGTGCTCATCCAAAACAATTTACCAGTTGTATCAAAATATTCTCTACCAATAAATCTAGGGATAACTGCACCTACTGGCGAACCAGTCCCAGTAATCAATGGAAAATCTTGCGCTACAACTTCCCAGCCAGTACTGACAGATTTGAGCGATATTGAATCTCCGGGAATTAGTACCAAACTGGCGCTTGCTGCAAGTCCTTGAAAAAAAATGGTGTCCCCAGCAAAAGGAACAAGCGTCATAGTGGACGATGTGGCAACAAAACTAAGCACAAAATCTGGAATCCAAGCTGCGGCAACGTCAGACAGCGTAAAGTTTCCAGCGGTTGTTGTGGTTAACAAATCGCCTGTCCAACGAATATCATTTGGCGTAGTTCCATTAAACACAACAAGTTCTGGATTGTTTTGAACAAAGCGTGTTTGGGTAATTCCGTTCGTTGCTGCTGAAATAATTACATAAGGCACATTTGTATACCCAGTAACTTGTGCGTCTTGAACAGTCACATTTTTAATAGGATAGCTAACAGCAGTTTGCATATAGATGCCGTTATTCATCTTTGCTATCGCTCTTGTATCTTCAATCAATAACCCATCAATCTTGATGTTTTGTGTCGTGCTTGCAGGCCAGCCGCCCCCTGCATTGTAAACTGTCGTTAAAAATACGCCGCATGTTTCATTTGGGTCTACTGCGGCTATGTTGCTGCCAGGATTTAAAATTGTACACTTAGTGATATTTATATCTGGGTAATTTGCAGTCAAACGCAAAAAACCTATACCGCTGTAACCCGAATCAATTGCCGTAAAGTTGGTTACGTTAATCGAACCATAGACCTTATAACTAATTGGCCCATTAACAAATCTTATGCCAAAATTTCCAAAAATTTTAGCATCTTGGCGACTTGTGCAATTAATAATATTAATGCTTGTATTTACTTTTGCAGTGGCGCCATACAATCCCATTACAATTGAAATACCATCGGATTGATTGTTAAATGTAGAAACTCCATTAAGATTTACATTCCACAAAAAATCTGCTGAACTATTTGGTTCAATGTCTATTCCAGCCTGTGGGGCAGTGCCAATAGTATTTCTATATTCACCGCCGTTAATCCAGCAATTTTTTACCGACACAATACTAAGGCCATTACGCCTTGCATTGTCAGAAATACAATTGTTTAGAGTTACGTTGTAAGAAGGGGTAGTGTTGTTGTAAGAACCAATATAAAAACCATCACCGCCTGTATCTTTTACAATTAAATTTTCAATTGTTACGTTGACACCTGTTGCAATAAAAACACCGTGACGCTGCTCTCCAGTTGTGTAATCAGCTTTAATCATTTGCACTTGGGCAAAATTTCCATGAATTACTACGTTTGATACGTTAGAAATGTTTAACAATCTATCGTTTGCACCATAACCTGTTTTAGCTTTTAAAATTGTGTTTGGGTTAAGTATTAAAGTTGTGTTTGATAAAACCGTTAATGGAGTAACCGTAAAAGTACCTGCTGGAAAAACAATTGTTCCTGCGTTATTGAGCGCGGCTTGTACTGTTACAGTGTCATCCGAAGTTCCAAACGCGCCGCAATCACCAACATTGGTTGGCGCGTTGGAAATCATTGAATAAGTAACTTTTGTTAGAGACATATCAAATTCTTTAAATGTTTAACTTGCGGTGTATGTCATTGTCATGATTAGATCGCCAGATGCTTCCACTGATATTGTCGATGCAGTTCCCGCTGCGTATTTATAAAGCTGCACCTTAGTAACAGAACCAGCAACATATCCCATGACGTAAGTAATATCACCTACCGCCAAAGATATAGGCATTATTTGAGCTACTTGATTTGTTATGCCAGTCGTTGTGAATGGAAGACCTGATATTTGCATAACACCAGTTCCATTCGCAGCACTCCATGTCAATCTACATGTAACAGTTACTTGTCTTCCGACCTTAGTGTATGCGCCAGTTTGTGTTGCATATGATGCTGTTCCTGCGGTTGTTCCACCTGTAATGGTGGGAGTCCAAGTACCTTCCTCATACCAGTTCAGCAACTGACTCGTCATTCCTGCTGCTGGAGTGTTGGCGGTAAAGTTGATGCCCTTGGCTGCTATTTTTGGGGATAAATTTCCAGCTACAGAAAACACAAACGTATCTGTTGTTGTTGATCGGATATGTAAATCTGTGTTTAGGTTGCCAATGTAGTTTTCATCTGCGAGGGTTCCACTAGTACCATCACCAACAAATAGCCGCATCCTGCCATTTGTTGTTCCAGCTTTATCTATGAGAAGTGGCGCATTTGCATCTATCCCGCCCGTTAAACGAGAGACACCATTAGTAGTTATAGATATTGCGCTAACTGCTCGACCAGCAGTCAAATCGGCAACGGTAACTTGTTTTGTTGCGCTGCTTTGAACAATCGGCAGTACTTCAGTACCGCCAAGGGGGACTGTTGATGCCGGTAGTGCGGAGATTTTAGAATCAGCCATGATTATTCCTAAAGGGTAATAAAGTTAATTGAAACATTTATTTCTTTGCCGGACATATTTGCGTTGGTTAATGCAACTTCACCGGCAGTAAAAAGAAAAAGGCTAAACGAATTTGCATACCCGTAAATGTCACCAACATATGTAGATACAACGGGAAATGCCATTGTCGTGCATTCGTATGGAAGACTTACCTGAACAGCAGCACCGTTTGCTGTTACGGGCCATGTAATTCGACCTGTGCAAGTAAGAACTTTTCCAATTCTTACGTATTTGCAATTTAGCAAAGTTAAACTTAATGCTGCGCCAGATGTATCTGCTGGAACCCAAGCTGCTTCTTTGTATTTGTCTAGTTGAGAATCAGATGTATTAAATTGAAGACTTCTGGCATAAATTCTACCGCCTGTTATATACGATGAAAAATTAACTTCTGGATTTAATACCGGCCCATTGACAAAAGGGCCAATGTAATTAATATGTTTAAGATTTGCGCCAATGTTCCAATTTCCAGCAGTATTTCCTTCTACATCGGAAACAATAAAATTACTGTATATACCAGAAGCAGCCATGCCAATTAATGAAACGCCATAGCCGGTATTATTTTCAGACCATAATCCACTAAATGTGTTGTACATTGCGTTTTCAATGTGCAAACCATTAGACGCATTGCCTTGTACAGTTAACCCGTTGGCTAATCCACCATTTGCATTCGGTGCAGTGGGATTAATTTGGTCATAAAGATAGACACCATGAACACCGTTGTACATGGATGTAACAGAATTCATTTGCCATCCGTTGGCATTTGAATAGCTTTCAGTTGATTTAGGGCCAATTCTAATTCCACTACCGCCCATTTTTGCAACACTTACGTTCTGCAAAATTGCACGTTGACCAGATGGAATATAAATACCATCACCAGTATTTCCTGTTTGCCCAGAAACTGCAATATTGGCAATTAACAAATTAAGTACATTTGCGCATTTAATAGCCTCTGTGGTCATTGTTGATTTTTTTAGAATTACAGAGCCACCTTCATAAACAAAAGAAACGCCATTCCAAAAAGCAAGTCCATTAGTTCCTTGCAAAGTGATTCCATTTATTGCAACATTAATTGTTGATGAAATTAAATAAGTACCACTTGGAAACTGAACAGCGCCACCATAAGTTAGTGAATTAATTGCAGCTTGAATTGCCGCCGTATCATCAGCAACCCCATTACCTACAGCCCCAAAATCTAACACACTCACAGACTCGCGCAGCTTAGTCTGCACCGTAGTTGCTACGGCTCCTGTGCCTGCTGGCAGATAGCCAACTAGACTGGTTCCAGTAGGAGCAGCAATGCTGGCAGCAAGATTGGATGCTGACTCTGGAATGGCTCCTTGGACAGTGGTAGACGTAATTCCGCTTACCGGTGCAAAGCTAACCATCGTCGAAAGAACTTTAGTTAAGGACATGTATTAGCCTTTAAGCAATATAGCTTGGATACCATTTTAAAGTAGCGCCATCATAAGTCATTGTTAAGGCTTTATTGACAACGGCTGTACCGGCAAGAGCAATGTTTCCAGCAGTAGTCCAGGTAAACGCTCCAGTTGGAATTAGAACAATAGAGCCGCCAGCGCCAGCAAAGAAAGTGGGGACTATGGTGGCTACAGCAGTAGTTCCACTTACAAAAGTAATGGCTTTGGAAGGGGTAATTACTGTTCCACTTGCAATTGTAGGAGCAGCTGCATTGGTTCCAATTGGATCAGTAACCCTTAAAGCTCCATTAAATGTAGCGTCAAAACCATTCCAGTAGGCCCGTACATTCGCATCACCATCACTCAAAACAATAAAGTTATTTCCTGTTTGAGAAATAGGAGCAAATGTTCCGGTATAACTTCCAATAATTACATTCTTGGAGCCAGTTGTAAGACCATTACCAGAGTTATTGCCAATACCAACATTTTTATCGCCTGTTCCATTTTGAAGTGCGGACGTTCCTATTGCTGTGTTGTAACTACCTGCGGTATTGGTTCGATTGGCTGCATATCCAAATCCAACATTACCTGTACCGGTCAAATTGTTTTGTATTGCGTTATATCCAAAACCTGTATTGCCATTTCCTGTCGTAGCTGCATTTAATGCCAAATATCCCGCAGCCGTATTAAGGGATAATGCGCCATTACCCTTGCCAAACGTCAATCCTTGAATTGAAAGCTGGTTGGTAAATGTCGTATCTCCAGCAAATGTTTGAGTGCCAGAAAGTAGCGCTAAAGTGCCGCTAGCATCTGGAAACGTATAAGTGCGAGTTGTGGCAGTGGTAAGTCCAGCAGCTTCAAAAGTAGCTATTTTGCTTGCATCTACTAAATCGTAGATTGAGAAAACAGCGTCTGCAAAATTTGGTGGTCCTATTGCTTGCGCATATTTAACCAACATAACCGCACTTAGTAGAACTGCGCTTGTTGTGGTTAAGGTTGTTCCAGAAACTGTGTAATCAACACCAGGAACCTGGACAACGCCATTGATTGATACGTTGATGTTGTTTATAGAAACTGGAGAAGCGGTAAGCGTCCAGTTTGTTTGCGTTCCATTACCAGTAAAGACATCCGCATACATAGTTGCGTATACAGACGTAGCATACCCTGTGCCATTTATACCTGTGACGTAGTCCGCCGTGTAACCTACAGGATTGCCCACGGAATCAGTAAATACGAACTTATACGCTACGCTTTCAAGCAACCAAATTTCTTGCGGGGGGCGTCCGCCACTGTCCAGTACTATGGGGTTGGCATTAGCCACGGTGCCGCTAACTGTGGTGTAGGTAGTGGCGGGGGTAGTGGTGCCTGCCAAGTACGTGTAGATGTACCCCCCTGCCAGCGGCTCCCCACTGTTATTGAAGGCTTGGTATCCACCACCGAAAAATGGAGAAAGGAGTACGGTCATTTTCAAGGTTCCTGTTTGGGGGCATTATAGCCGGTGTTTAGGGCTTGGGTCTATTTTTCTTGAGCCAGCGTATAGCCTCTAGTGCGTCGTGCAGTGTGCTAGTGTCGTAGCCATCGGGGTTGCGCAATACATCTTTAACTTCGGGCACGCTCCACACCCCGCGCCGCACAGGTATGGCGGGGGCCAAGGTGGAATCGGTGTACTCGGGGGCGGCGGTAAACCATTTGGTCAAGTCTTTTAACTCTTTAGGGTCTGGCGGTACGCTGCGGATGTTAAATTTGTCTTTCCTAATTGGCCGGGGCGGTATGGTCTTGGTAGTAAGGCTGTAAATACCAAGCTGGTCTGCTATGGGTATGTCAAAAGTACCGGGGGCGTAGGCGTTACCCATGGGGTAGGGTGCATACTTGTTGGGTACGTCCATGGTTTGCTCAGAGTAGCGGGCGCGAGTCTCGCCTTTGTCGCCGTAGTAAATGCTAAGTGCCTCGTCACGTGAGGTGGGTATACCCCCAGCAACGCGGCTGCGCTTAATCCAATCGGCACTAGTGCCTATAGTAATGTTCTCGCCCTTAGCAACTCGGCCTTGGTCTATGGCGTGTTGAATCTCGTGCAGCATAAGGCCACGGCTGTAGTCGTCTTTATTTACATCTTCCCACGCTGCTTTGTTCATAACAATTTCATAGTTATTAACGTCGTGGTGTCCTGCAACACCCTGACCAAGCTCGGTTTGAGTGCCAATTCTCACTTTGTAGTTTTTAAGTTCGGGGTGGCGGTAATACAGATTTGGATGGTGCAGCACCTCATTTAATGGTACCGCCTCGGAAGAAAGCATAGGGGCGTGCAAATCTTGTTCAGCGTCGTGAATAATTAAGTTAAAGTCGGCTTCATTGCCGCCCTTGTTTTCCACTTTCTGCATCAAGTCCCACGCTTTTTTGGTCTTAGGGAGTCGACCCTCCGTATAGGCTTGTAAGGCCTCTTTAGCGTCGTCTATTTTCTGTGCTACGTCTGGCCGCGCAGTGCGTATGGCTTTGTCCCCCGCCCAGACAGACTTAGTGTCGTCAATACGGATAAAGTGCCCCTCATCGGTCTTGTAGGTCTGGGTGGCTTTCCAAACCTCCTCGGGTGTCTTGCCCTGCCTAATAAGCCGGTCGTAGTCGCGCATCTCGTACTTGTCGGCGGGGCCCAGAATACCCCGCTGTGCTGCCGCACTACCCGCGCGCACGCTGGGGGCCTCAGCAATAAACTTACCAAATTTAAGTGCCCTGCTTGCGATTGGTGCGGCAAACATGGCGGCATCTACAACGTCGGGTTTTATTTGTAAAGTCTCGCCACTGCCGGTAGTAAGCCGGTCGCCATACGCGGCACCCTTAACAACACGATCGGCGGCGGCGGCGGGCTCGGTAAGAGCGTCAACCGCAGGGGCCAACACGTCAGGTAACAACGCCTTAACCGCTTTGCGACCCCCAGCCGTGCCTGCGGCCATTTTGTCGCCCAACCAATCTAGTACAGGGTATTTAGCTTGCCAAGCAGTAACCTCGGTAGTGCCCGCAGTGTGGTCAGGATTTACAGGGTGGTCTTTTTTCCATTGCTCAATGCGGGCAACGTAGTCTACAGTCTCTTTGGGCGGGGTGTCCTCCCGTTTGCGCTCAGCGGTAGGACCACGGTTGTAAGCCTTTAAAGCCCGTGTAGTGTCGCCGCCAAATTGTTTGTGTAGCTTGTCTAAGTACCGGGCCCCAACGTCTAAGTTAACAGCGGGGTCGGCAACGTCGCTAGGCTCTAAGCCGTGAGCGCTGGCTACTATCTGCATAGGGCCAACGGCCCCTTTTTTAGACACCGCACGGTCGTCCCCCGCGCTCTCCACTGCACGCACAGCGGGCAGCAACTCCTCCGGGAAGTCGTACGTCCGGGGGTGCTTAGCCATCCACGCGTCTAGGGCTTCTTTACTCATATTTACAGTGCTTAGCGTAGCCCATGGCATGTAGCTTGGGCAGGGTTTCTTCCAACTTCTCGCCTACGTCGTCGCGCAGTATGGGGTTGGCTACGTGTAGTTGTTTGGCGGTCTTGTAGGCGCGGTGCGCGGCTTGTTTTACGCTGTTGCCAAAGCCGGTAATCACGGCTACGTAGTCGCCAGCAGTGGTCCACATTTTGCGCTCAAGTACCTTGTCGCCCTCCATGTCAAATTGCTTGGTCATCTGCACGTTTTGGGGGTGTACGTGGGGGCGGTTGCCGCGCGTAATGCCGTATACGGGCACGCCAGCGGCGGCTTTAACGTCCTCAGTGTGAGGGAACTTACTATGTGCCAGCACCAAGCAGCAGCCAATGTCCTCTTTAAAGCTGGTAGTGTCCTTGCCGTCTATCGCGTCGCGCATCCAAGCAACGGGGTCTCCGGCGGTAGCGCCAAGCATCATATTGGCAATGGGCCAGCCAAAACGACAAGTCCATTCGGTAGGCCATGGCTTGCCTTTGTCGTCAATCATAAATCCAAGGGCCGTATCGCCAAGGTGGCCCAGTTTAAGCAGTTCGTCTTCTAGCTTGCCCAAGGTGTCTTTGCCCAGCTTGCTCTCGGGGGTAAAGTAGGCAATGGTGCCCATCTCGCCAGTGTTGGGTCCGTAGTTGCCGGACATTAGCTTTTTGTGCTCAAAACTTTCGTTGTACTGACCTACCCAGCCCTTGGACCCCAGAAACCGGGACACCCCCATCTCAATCCCCTCCACAAACGTCTGTAACATCACCTCCCCCTTGGGGGGCGGGGTGCGGCGCATCCAGGCTACTAGGTCCGCTGGACTCTTGCTTACGTAGGTAAGCGACTTGTCCTCGTTGTCGCCGAGAGTTTTGAACACGAACCTTTCTTCTGTCTTTAGGACGTGTTTTTCTGCCTCGGCCATCGTCTTGAAAGTCTTGTAGGGGACGCATTCTATACCTACTTTCTCCAACAGCCGCATACCCGTGGTACGGCTAACCTCTAACTTGGTACTTTGGATTGAAGGCCCAAAGTACGGGAACCCTTTTTTCTTAAAGAACTCCAGGCGTTCAATGTAGTCGTCGTTGCTGGTGCAAAATATAAGCTCTGCCCAGCTAGCGTGGGCCACCCAGTTGTCAACTTTCTGTACGCCTTTAAAGTCTTTGCCAAGGTCGGGGTGGTTAGCGGGGCGGGGCTTTACAAACCATTTAACGTCGTGTCCAGCGGCGGCGCTGTGCAGCACGTAGCTAAGGCCCACGCCGTCTTGGTCGACTATTAAAACTTTCATTGTCGTTACTCCGCAGCCGGGGGTAGGTTGGTGTTGTTGCGTCCAAGTGTAGCGGCTGCCGTAGCCGCAGCGGCTTTAGCGGCCAGTGCGGGGTCAATTTGCTTAAGCTGTTGCAGTACGGTAGGGCTCGGCGCGCCCATGTACTGTTGGTACAGTTTGCTAGCCATTACTTTACGGGCCGCTAAGGGTATAACAAGGCCCGCCCCGCCGCCTGCTAAGGCACCCATGGGCCCACCTACAGCGCCACCAGCCCCGGCCCCTAATGCCGCTGCCGACATGCTATGCCCCGCTTTTAGCACGGCCTGTCCAATTGAGCTATCGCTAGCGCGTAAGGCCGACTTGTTGCCTTTTTCCACGCTCTTAACGACGTCACCCATGGCTTCGTGAGCGTCTACAATTTTGCTCAAGTTGCCGGACAGTGGTGCGCCAGCATCGCGTAGTTTTTTCAGCTTAGCGGGGTCTACGTGGCCGGTCTGTAGGTTGGTACTTTCTTCAATGTTGTGTACCTTAGCCAAAGTTTGGCGCGCGGCTTTCCAGTCGTCAATCAAGGTTTTACGCGCGGCATTACTCTTCTCTTTAAGCAAACCGCCCTCTTTAGTAGGCATCTGGCCCATAGGGGGTGTGCCCGGTTGCACGCTGGGTGGACCCCCCAGCGTAGGCCGTGCCGGTGACGGTAAGCCAAGCGGAGTTTTGACAACAGGGGCAGTAGCCTCGCCGCCAATGTACATACTCTCGGTCAATTTGCGCTCTAAAAAGTCCTCTAGCGATGTGGCAACATTGCGCATCGCCATGGCTTCCCTAAAGTCTTGGGGCTTAGCGCCCGCCCGTTTGGCTAGAGTAGACGCGTCTGCGCGCAAGTCGGCTATCTGCACCATTAGTGACGCTGGCGTGTGCGGCGCTTGGGGGTTGAGCATTTCTACCTTAATGCGCTCAAACTCAGGCGTGTAGTAGTAGCCCGGTGCTGCCTGCTTAGCGCGGGCTACGCTCTCGCTGGGTTTGTCGGCAACGTGCAGGGCGGTACGCAGTTCGGTATCGGGGGCAAGGTTAACGTCTGTAACCTTTTGCATGGCGGCGTACTTTTGCTCAGCCGCAGCTTTGACCTTGCCCAACTCCGCAGCATTAAGGTATTGATTTGGACCAAGGTTAACATCTTCTTTGGCGAGGCGGGTAGTATTACGCGCATTCTTTACAGCAATTTCATCCGCTAATTTGTCTGCATTAGCCACGGTAGACATCACCGCATTGGATATACTGGGGTTGGCCTGCGTGGGTGGGGGCATGTAGCCGTCTTTAGTGGCACGCAAGGCAGCGTCTTGTTCTTGGGTAAGTACGGGCTTTGTTGCGCGTGCGCCCTTAAACCCTTTAGCAAGTCCTTTGGCCCCGTATAAAGAACCAACAAGCTCAATTGCGCGTTCTCCCAGTACGCTGCCAGCAGCGGCGGTTTTGGGGCCCACTAGCCCACCAATACTTTCGCCAGCTCGGCCCAGCGCGCCGCTTGCCATTTCAAATGGCTTGGCTATTGCAGCCTGCGTGGCCTGTCCAGCTTTGGTCTTAGGGGCGTAGGTCATCGCTTCTTGAACACTGCTCACAGTGTCTGCGCCTTCGCTTGCGGCTTGGTCTAGTGCGGCACCTACGTCGCCCCCCGTAGCTAGAGCCTTGCCACCACGCCACAAGCCTTTGCCAAGGGCCTCGGCACCGCCTAGTAAGCCCGCAACAGGCTGAGCAATAGCGCCCGTAGCCATGCTAAGGGCAGTCTCACCCACGGCCTGACCCACTTGCGTGGGTAGTCCTACCTTGGCTTTAGCACCGGCAGGGGCCGTAGCCTCACGCAGCATAGCGGTAAGGTCGGCAACGTCCTGTTGGTTGCCAGCTTTGTCGGCAGCGTCTAGGGCTTGGTACAGGGCATTTACATCTGCGGCCATGCTATTTAGTCCCCGGTAAGTTGTACTTTTTGGCAAGCTCGGCTTTGCGGGCTTCGGTTAAAGCGCCAGCAGCAGGGGCAGGGGCAGGAGCAGGGGCAGGAGCAGGAGCAGGAGCAGGAGCAGGAGTATCTAGAGTGCCGCCCATGCGCTTAATTTCACGCTCTAAACTTGCAACATCACCCTCGTACCTTTTAATTTCGTCCTCACGCGCTTTCTTCTTAGCGGGGTCGGCGGGTGCGGGCTCGCTCTTTAGTGTGATAAGCGCTTGCCGGGTTTTCTGCAACTCGGCACGTTGTATATCTACGGCCTCGGTGTCTTTTTTCTTTTGGTCAGCAGCAGTGCTACCGGCTTTAGCGGGCATCTGCACCCCAGCCATAAGAGATTTGATAGCGCCATCAGTAGATGTTTTGCGGGCCTCAAACAACTTGCCCATAACCTCATTGGTTTTGCTAAATTGCTCCAGCGTTGGGTTTTTACCAATAGCGCTCTCTGCCAAGGCTAGGTAAGTAACCGGAGTACCTCCTGCGCCCGACTGACCCGAGAACACGCGGGCCGCTGTTTCTTGGAAGTTAGCCATCGCCGCGTTAAGGCCCGAGAATTGAGGGTCTCCCATCCACTCGGTACTGGCTTTGTTCCAATACTTGCGCACTAGGGGGCTGTTGGGGCCCCCTAGCTTTGTAAGCTCGTCTTCAATAACCTTGCCAACAATTCTAAGGTCATTTTCACCAGCTTCAATCACAGCGCCCTGTGTTGTCAGACGCTTAGCGGCCTCTTTGCTAGCGTCGCGCTGTATGGCAACCAGTCCGGCCTCATCGCCAGTATAGCCACGGTCTTTAATCAACTTGACAAAAGACTTCATGTAGTTTATACGTGCAGTCCTAGCAGCAGCGCCACTACCAGCAGGTATGCCGGGTATCTGTTTGCCGGTAGTTGTTTGGTACTCGGCTAAAATTGTGTTTTCTTCGTCTGTTAGTCCAGCCGCTTCCTCGGCTTTAACCGAGCCCTTAGCGCCTAACTTTACGGCGTTGGCGGGCATAACATTAACCGGGGTAAAGCTGCCGTCGTCCTCTACCTTAAACATCTTGCCGCTTTTACTGCCCTTAATGTACTGAGCGCCAGTGGCGGGGTCTGACCACTGATCTATAGGACCCATGCCCTTCTTCATCTCAGCACTGGCTAACCTATCTGTAGCCAGTGCTTCTTGGGCTTTAGTCTCTGACGCTATTTTCGCATCGTCAAGCGCCCCCTTAGCCACTTTAGTGCCCGCGTACATCTGCTTAAATGCAGTTTGTGGCATTTTCTTAATGCTGTCAGCTTCACTAGCGGGGATTAACGGCGTACCATCTGGACGCTTTAAGCCGGTTGCTGCGTCTACTTGACTGGACAAATACGAGGGCCACTCCTCATCGGTGCCCTTAAACTCAGCCAATGGGCCAATGGTGCCCAGTATGTAGTCTTGGTTAGCTATGTGTGTTTGCAGTGTTTGCGCGTCTAGTTTAGCAACACTGGCGGCGTAGGTGCCCTCGTGGCTTTTTAGGTCGGCTTGCCGGGTGGCTAAGTCCATATACGTTTTAGGGGATATGCGGCCCTTAAGCATTGGCAGTGCGTCGGCCACGCCTTTAGATGTATAGAGGTCAGTATTTGGTACGGCCAAATAATCTTTAAGCGCTGCGTTATCGGCAGTCTCTTGCGCAATAGCCGTGCGCTTTTGCTCGTTCTCGGCGGCTAGCGTTCTGTTTTGGTCGCCCTTTGCCAGTGCGCCGGGCACGTCCACCACAGTGGCTTTAAGCAGCATGCTTGGATCTAATGCCATACTCGTATTCCTTATGCGTTAAACGCGTTGTACAGCGAACTTGCACCCTGCACAAGACCCCCTAAATTGCTGAGCGTGTTGCCTGCGTTAGTCACCGCGCCGGTAACGCCCGTGTTGCGTGCGTTGTTTTGCGCGATAGTGCCCGTAGCAAGAGCACCTGCCATATCCTCTTGAATCTTAGCAATGTCGGTAGCGGCGGTGCCGCTGGCCCCAGACCCCACGTTAACCATGCCAGCTAGCGCACTCTGATTAGCGTTGCGGTTAGCTAGCCATTGGTTAAAGGCTTGGTTTTCGTACTGCGCGGCGTTGCCTTGACCAAACTTGGTCAAATCTGCTAGCGTGTTGGTGCCTAGTAACCCGCCCTTGGCGGCGGCGGCATTCTGTATAACGTCGGCACCCTGCGCCTGCGCATTCAACATGGCGGGGCTATTCTGTGCGTCAGCCATCGTAAAGGTGCTGGCAAACTCGCCACCGGGGGCCACGCCAGCAGCCATGCGTTTTAGGGCGGGTTGTCCGGCGGTAATGTAAGGGTCAAGATACTGTTTTATGGTGCCTGTAGCCTCTTTTCCACCTGATAAAAGCTGATCTGTAGCCCTTTGAATAGCATCTGCCGAGCTGGCACCGCTGTACAAACTACCTAGTGTACTGAGCAAGGGCTGTGCGCTAGTGCCTATCTGGCTTAGCGCTTTGCCTACGTTGCCTAGGTTTACACCTGAGCTCATCGTATTCACTCCAGATGCAGCAGCTAAGGCGTCACCCGTTAACGCACCCGACGCCGCCCCAGCAGCCCCAGCAGACCCCGGGGCCATGCCGGAGGCTACCATCTCGTTGACAGAGGTAGCGCCTGGAACCGCAGCGGCAGTAGTACCAGCACCAAATCCACCAGATATTGCAGCAGTTGTTCCAGCATCAGCAGCGGCAGTTTCAGCAGCCAATGCAGCCCCCGGAGCAGATCCAGCAGTTAACACGCTCGGTGCTAGGGCCTCCCCGCCACCATAGCCAGCAATAGCCTCGCCCACTGCGGCCTCCCCGCCACCACTAGCAGCGGCAGCGGCGGTTAGTTCTTCAGCAGTCATCGCAGCAGCGCCCTCAGTGCCATACGCAGCCAACAACTCAGGGGCATAAATTGCCGCCGCCACAACTGCTGCGGGAACCAGTACGGGCTTGATAACGTCATTATAAACGTCACCCAAAGCGTTTTGAATGGGCTCTAAAAAACTACATCCCATGATGCGACCCTCTCTTTACTAGGAAATAATCATGCTGGTCAGCTGCGTATTGCTCGTACCCAAACCGGAGTAGCAGATTTTTAATGCGGGCGTCATGTGTGGAGGCGTAAAGCCCCGTGCCCTTAAAGTTGCGCGTCACGGTCTGCATAGCTGCTGCCGTACCGCGCGTGAATTTATCAAACAGTAGCCACGCGCGCACGTTACCCGGTAGCCCATGGGGCTCCAATACGATAATGGCAGCGGGGAATTCATGAACCTCTACTCCTTTGTCAACCATAGACAGGAACGCGTCTACTGACTGGCGTAGGGTTTCTCCTTCGTAGAAGCGACCTCTGCGTTTGAGTAACCAAGCGTTAAGGTTGCTCACTAGCCAGTACTCCTAGCTGCCGTACCTGATCTATAATCTCTTGCGTAACGGGGGTGAACACACCATCTACAATAACCCCGACTAAATTAAGTTGTCGGTCGGCCACTATACGCCCATCTACGCTTACGATACAGCCCGCAGGTACAGCACTCGGGTTAGTATAGCTTAAACCTGTAGTGGCTGCAACTTGCATTACACCAGACCAGTTTCGCCTTCGGCCTCAAAGGTCAAAGACGTAGCAGCACTTGCAATTGATGTTGTGGGCATTCCCATATATTTCCTTTTATTCCAAACAGTTGTTAACTGCCATTAAGCGTCTACAGCACCGTCAAATTCGGGCCGTTGTTTAATAATTACGTACAAAGCAGCACGGTCTGCACCGGCAACGTATTCATTTCCAGCTACTTGCATCTTGCCTGCGCTCAAAGGCTGTTTGCCAGCATCACGGGCTTCTTTAGATGCGTAGCCGTAAAAGGTCACTTCCGTACCTTTGCCTTTAAAGTCCTCTTGGACGGCTCCAATATTCCAGTAGCTGGCAGGAATGCCGTAGTCTGTGTCAATTTCTTTTATGAGTGCCATGATTATCCTACGAGTAAACGGCGACTTGTGCCGCCAGAATCAGTAATGGTGATGTAGCCTGCAACTGCAAGCAAAGCACTTGCCGTGTATGTGCCAAATCTAATTGTTCCTGCACCTTTAGGTAATAAAGACAAAGTAACGTCTGTATCTGAACCTTGAGCAGAAATAGCAACTACTTTGCTTGCTGTTGTAGCACCCGTCACCTGTACATAGTTAACAGCGGAGGCTGTGTGGGATACAAGAAATTGGTTAGCTCCAGAACTAGAGCCAATAGTTGCAGAAGTATTAAATAAAATACTGTTTGCGTTGTTGTAAATTGCCGTAACACCGCCAGAGGCATCCAAAAAAATGCGCGAACTTCTAGTGGCGGTTCCAGTATCTCGCAACAACGTCAAACCAGCATTAGCTGCTGATGCAGCAATATTTACCGTTGTTGCGGTAACAGTCGTAAACGTACCAGCAGCAGCAGCAGTGCCACCAATAGCAGGTGGGCTTGCAAGATAAGTGCTAAACCCTGTACCACTAACCGTGGATGATGCGCTAAGAGTTGTAAATGCACCTGTGCTTGCCGCCGTAGAGCCAATTGCTGGTGGGCTAGAAAGGTCAAGCGTA